>Ga0255774_10000042_pt1 | contig 121907 bp, 66 predicted proteins | sample 101ome_17_FD_179972 | JGI IMG/M metagenome (GOLD analysis project Ga0255774, IMG submission 179972) | Coastal salt marsh microbial communities from the Groves Creek Marsh, Skidaway Island, Georgia - 101407AT metaG (version 2) | ecosystem: Environmental > Aquatic > Marine > Intertidal zone >... | reverse complement strand
TCGTCGACGTGGAGACGCGCGGGGTGTGGGAGGGGGTACACGAGGAGGTATGAGTCGTCGGGGTGGGGGTACACGGGAGATAAGACTCGTCGACGTGGTGGAGACGCGACGCGGATTCGTCCGTGGGCGTCGACGCGATTCGTGAGACGATTCGTGAGACGACGACGGTGGGCGTCGGTCCTCGGTCCTCGGTCCTCGGTCGCGCGCGTCGCGCGCGTCGCGTTCGTCGCGGTGTCGTCGCGGTGCGCGCGGGGGGGGGCCGGTGATGACGATGGCGATGGCGATGGCGATGGCGACGCGCGCGACGACGATGCGCCGCGCGGTGAGACCGATGGCGCGCGCGTCCGGGACTGCGGTGACGCGGCGCGTCGAGCGCGCGCGCGCGGTCGTTCGCGCGCGGTCGTCGACGTCGAGAGTGGAAGAGACGGCGTCGGAGGCGGCGACGCGCGGCGACGGCGGCGGCGACGGCGTCGGAGGCGGCGTCGAGTGCGTGGCGTCCACCATGGGCGCGGAGTGCGTGGTGTCGGAACCGGAGACGGTGGACGCGACGTCGAGAGAGGTGGAGTGCGTGGGTGTGGGCATGGAGGCGTCGTGCGACGTGTCGGGGACGTTTGACGCCGGGGACGAGAGGACGCGCGCGACGGAGGACGCCGAGGACGACGCGCTCGCGGGCGCGTTGGGGAGTCTGGCGCTCATATCGCCGTTCTTCTTGTGGGGGACGTCCATGGTGGCGATGAAGGAGGTATTGCCGGTGACGTCGCCCATGTTCGTCGCCACCGTGCGCTTGGTTCCCGCGGGTTTGATTTTAGTCGCGTGGGCGCTGAGCAAAGGGAGACCGATGCCCAAGTCGGCGGCGGCGTGGGGAGCCATCGCCGCGTTCGCCCTCGTGGACGCCACGATGTTTCAGGGTTTTCTCGCGGAGGGATTGCAGCGCACGGCGGCGGGTCTGGGGTCGGTGATCATCGATTCACAGCCGCTCACGGTGGCTATTTTGGCTTCGATTTTGTTTGGCGAGACGCTCGGCGCGGAGGGCGTCGCCGGTTTAGTCCTCGGTGTTTTAGGTTTATTATTGCTCGAACTTCCCGAAGAAGTGTTGATGTCGTTGGTGAACGGCGACGCCGGTGAAGGTTTGAACGCATTGCAACTGGAGGGATCGATTTGGGACAGCGGCGAGTGGTGGATGTTGCTCGCGGCGCAGAGCATGGCCGTCGGCACCGTCATGGTGCGCTGGGTGTGCAAATACGTCGATCCCGTCATGGCGACCGGATGGCACATGGTCCTGGGCGGCGTCCCTCTGATGGCGTACTCGCTCGCCACGGAATCGGACATGTACGCCAACCTCGCGTTGAGCGCCGGCGACGTCGCGTCGTTGACGTACGCCTCCGTCTTTGGCGGCGCCGTCGCCTACGGCGCCTTCTTCTACTTCGCCACGAAGGGATCGCTCACCAAATTGAGCTCACTCACCTTCCTCACGCCCATGTTCGCCTCGGCGCTCGGATACGTCGCCCTGGATGAGACGCTCACCGCCGCGCAGCTCGGCGGCGCCGTCGTCACGCTCGTCGGCATCTACTTCGTCAACACTCGCGCCCAAGTCGCCGCCTCTGAGGATTAACGACATCGCGCGCGCGGACGAAACACCCACGCCCTCGATCGATCATCACCCTCCGCGTCGCGCGCGAGAGAGGTCTAGTGCTGTAACAGTAGCGCCGCGTTGGTAACTGTCCCGACTTTTCACCCTCAGACCTCCCACAGATGGCGACGCCTCTCGCGCGCGTCGCGCCCGCGCGCGTCCGAACGCGCGCCCGAACGCGCGTCGCTCGCGGATGCCCCCCGCGCGCGGCGTCCGTCGTCGCGCGTGCGTCGAACGACGTCGTCGACGTGCGGTTTAGAATCCACGCGCGGGTCGAGTTCGGCGATGAGCTCGTCGCCGTCGGTAACGCGCGCGCGCTCGGCGCGTGGCGATTGGACGACGGCGTGCGTCTGCGTTGGACGGAGGGCGACGTGTGGGTGGGGGAGGCGACGGTGTCGATGGAGGAGGCGCGCGAGGGAGGATTGTTGGCGTTTAAGTGCGCGAGACGACGCGCCGGCGGCGGCGACGTGTGGGAAGACGGCGACGATAAGACGATCGCGATGGATGCGCTCGAGCGCGCGCGCGCGGTGGACGTGTCGTGGTTATTCGGTGACGCGACGTGTGACGTCGTCGCGGTGGACGGTGACGTTGGGAACGCCGACGCGGCGGAGTCGGCGAGCGCCGCCGCCGACACCGCCGCCGCCGCCGCCGAAGAAGATTCGATGGTGACATCGACGTGGAACGGGGACGAGATTCGCATGATGCAATCGAACGAGCACACGAAGGATCGACCGTCGCACGCGCGGTGGGACGTGAGCGCGCTGGACGAGTCGAGTTCGGCGCGGGAAATCGTGCTGCGAGATAAAGACGGAGGCTCATGGTTCGAGAAGTTGTGTGCGGTGGCGAACGAAATAGGCATCGGAAAAGAGATCACGCGCGATAAATTAGCCGCAAGCGCGACGTATCTGCGATGGATCAGCACGGGGACGATCAAGTGCGTGGAGAGCGGCGGGCACAGGCGACCAAACGGTCCCGCCATGGTGGGTCGCGGCATTTTCATCAGCATGGAGCAAATTCAAGGCGCCATGTATCGACACGGGACCGATCTCGGAGAAGTCGAGCGCGTGTTGATGCGTCACGTACATCCTTGGCTGCCGTCGTTCAACGAAGAGTTCACCAACGCCGTGCCGCTTACGCGGATACGGGACATCGCGCACCGCGGCGACATTCCGGAAGATTTGAAGCGCACAATCAAGCACACGATTCAAAACAAGTTGCATAGAAACGCCGGGCCAGAGGATTTGGTGGCGACCGAAATCGTGTTGAAGCAAATCACCCGTGAAAATGGTGAATATTCAGACGATTTCGTCCGCGAATTTAAGGAGTTTCACAAAGAATTGAAGAGATTTTTCAACGCGAGCGGAGTGTTCGAACGATTGGCGAGTCTCAAGGGAACGCTCGACGAAGAAACGGAACCGCTCATCGACGACTTGTTCAACGCTCGAGATCGCTTGAACGAGACGAAAGATGGTTGGTTCGGCGAGGAAGGCGACGCCGTTCGTCGCGCGCTCGACGTGTGCACGGAACTTCGATCTTACTTTTGCGCAGGATTGAGCACGGGGATGCGAAACGACGCGCCGGACGATTCGGTACGTCAGCGTCAGGCGTGGAGGCAGGTTGAACTATCCTTGGAAGAATATGCGTTTGTGTTATTGGCACGCTGTAACAACATCATGGAAGAGGGAAAAGCTATGGAGGCGAAGGATGCGAACGCCTTCAAACACGCGGCGAGCGTCTCTGCGATTGCGCTCAAGCACATCGGACTTTCCGGATGGAGATCGCTCGAAGCAGGCATCATAGCTCGAGAACTTATCGCTTGGACGAATACAGATACCGGTCGCGATCAAAACTCCGATCGGCGACTGAAGGCGACGTTGCAACGCGCGAAGCGTCTCATCGAATCGCAGACTCACGCCGTCATGAGCGGTTTCGGCGAAACGCCCGTTCAGCTCGCGAACGCTTTCGGTCTGGACGGTCACGTCGGTGCGACTTTCGTGGAGTCCATCATTCGAGCAGGCGTTCCGTTTCAATTATCCAGGATCGTCGAAAAACTCTCCGAAGCCTTGGAGCGCGATCTCGACGGCGATGGTTTCGATCCAATCGTTCTCGGCGACGCGCGCGGCGAATTAGTACGTTTGGAGAGGTTGACGCCTGAATCGATCCAAAAATATGGCGGTAAAGATATAATCGCGTTCGTGGAAAGCGTCGACGGTGACGAGGAAATATCCTCAGCCGGAGACAACGTGAAAGGGGTCATCCTTCGAGACGAGGTTGCTCACTTGTCGCATCTCGCCATACGCGCCAGACAAGAGGGAACGCCCCTCGTGAGCGCACTGAGTTCGAACGCTCGCGAGCGAGTGAGCGCTCGAGTAGGGAAGGACACCGTGTTGTGCGTCGGTACGTCCGGCACGGAAGTGCGCGATTTCGATGGGACGCGCGATTCGGTGGACAACGACGGACGCGTCTCTCATGCGGCAGTGTCGCCAACGCCATGTGAGCTCGTCGACTCGATCCAATATCTAACCCTCGATCGGGCGACGACGTCCAACGCTGGTGCGAAATCGTCCGTCTGCGCGGACCTCTTGCGCATCGCGGATGCGAGCGGCACGTTCACCGCACCCGGCGGTTTCGTCTTGCCGTTCGGTTGCATGGAATCAAGCGTTCGCGACGTCGGCGAATTTCAGCGTCTCCTCGCCGCGCTCGAAGATGTGAGCCTGGAAGACATCGACGACGCGTGCGCGTCGATACAGAATGTTATCGAAGATTCGCTTCCGGCGCGAAACATCATCGAAGAGGCGTGTGCGACGTTGAATCTGGATGTTCGTCTCGCAATACGTTCAAGCGCCAACGTGGAAGATTTGAGCGGCATGTCGGCGGCTGGCCTATACGAAAGTATAGTCGGCGTCGATGCGCGCGATATAGACGCGGTTCAACACGCGATCGCAGATGTGTGGGCGTCGCTCTACTCCCGACGCGCAGTCTTGGCGCGCCGCGCCGCTGGAGTCAAGCAGAAGGATGCGCGCATGGCGGTGCTCGTGCAAGAAGTATCGCCGAACACGCTCTCATTCGTTCTTCACACGCAAAGTCCGATTCGGGGCGCTCGATGCGTCCAAGCTGAGATATGCGTGGGACTTGGCGAAACTCTCGCCAGCGGTGTCGACGGCACGCCGTGGCGACTGGAGATTGATCGTGCGAGCAGAGACGTCGACGTGATGGCGTACGCCAATCACGGCACCGCGTTCAGGTGTCGCTACGGCGCGCCGACGTTCGGAAAAGTCACGGTCGAGGCGGTCGACTACACGCGTCAAGAGTTGAGCACCGATGCGAACGCCCGAGCTCGTCTCGGAGAGCGCTTGCTGAAAGTGGCGACGGAACTGGAATCGACGTTGGGATGCGCGCAAGACGTCGAAGGAGGCTTTTGCGGCGACGAGTTGGTCATCGTCCAGTCGCGTCCACAGCCGATGCAGTAGGTAGTTTGTTGTGAAGCGTATTTTATCGCGCATTACAAATAGTGTGCCGATACGAACTCGCGCGTGTCAAGGTTTCTGCTGAGTCCGAAAGACCCCTCGCAATAGTCACTCGGCGTCAGCTTGCGACTGCGCGTCATCCTCCCCGCCGGCCTCGACGAGCTCAAATCGCGCGAGAAACTCATCACCAAAAATGACCTCTCCCCCCACCACCAGCTGCGTCGGCACACCCGGCAACAGCTCCTCGCCGTCGATGAACGTCCCGTTCGTCGACGTCAAATCCGTCACCATCACCTTCCCGTCCACCAAATCAATCATCGCGTGCGCCCCGCTCACGGTCGGCACCTCGATCGGTAGATTCACCGCGTCAGACTTTTGTCGTCCGATGACGCTCTTCGTGGCCGAGATCTTCAAGTCTCCCGTCGGCGGAACGGGCGCGTCCAGGTGCGCCATCGACTTGTCGCCGCAGTTTCTCAACACGAACCCTTCCCCGTCCGTCCCACCCGCCGTCGCTCGCGTTACCGCGCGCGCGCCTCTCACGAGCCTCACGCCGCCTCGCGCGCGCGTTCGCTCGATCCTCACCGTCGCCCGCGCGTCCGCCCGCGCGATCGCGCTCGTCGCCACCATCGGACGATCCTATCCACCGTCTCCTCGCGCGTGCGCTTCGCGCGCGTTGAATGCGTGTGTCGAGTGCCTCGACGCGTCGAATGCGCGCGTCGCGCGTCTCTCGCGTCGCCGGTCGCGTCGTCGGTCGCGCCGCTCGCGCGTCTTCGCGTGGCGCGGCGCGCCCGACGCGCGCGCGTCTCGGAGACCTCGTAATAGAGTATATAGGACATTCGATACATATCTAACACTGTGTAAATCTCTCAAAACAAGTAGGATTCCGGTGGAGACTTGTAACACGAATTGTGGCGCGCGCGCGACCGCACAGCTCACCGCCGCGGAGCGAGTCGCGCGCGCGACCGCATGGGTCCATGTCTAAGCGTGTGCGAGACCCACCGCGCGTCCACAGTGGGTTGGGACGTCGGACGCGCGGTGTTTAATCCAACGTTCCCGTTGGCGGATGTGATTTTCTCCGGGCGCGTCGACGCTCACGGGCGCATGACGGCGGCATCGTGCGTGGAATGGTTGGTGGAGACGCAGGGTGAATCGGAATCTTCGGCGCGCGCCATCGTTCGCGACAAGGTGCGATTCGCGCCGGATGGGATGGTATCGGTGGAAGAATTCGCGCGCGCGTGTCTGTTAGGAGAGGACAATTTCCCGACGCGACCGAGCGCGGTGAACGAGAAGGATATGCACGATGAATTATCGCACTACTTTATCAACTCATCGCACAACACCTATCTGGAGGGTGATCAGTTGTTTTCGAGGGCGACGAGCCGTGCGATCGAGACGGCGCTCAAGGAGGGATGTCGCGTCATCGAATTGGATTGTTACGACGGCGGCGGAAAGGGGCCCATCGTCACGCACGGTGGAACGGCGGTGCGACCGATGTTATTTAAGGAAGCCATCGAGTGCATCAACACGTATGGGCACGCGGTGAGCGAGTACCCGGTGATCGTGACGTTAGAGAATCATGCGAGCAGACACGTGCGAAGCGTCATGAGCAACATCATGAGAAGCGTCTTCCAGAATAAGCTCTGGATACCGACGGGAGACATCGAGCACGGGCTGCACAAGTGGCCGTCGCCCGCGGAATTGAAGGGGAAAATCATCGTTCGCGATAAGATGAAGCACAAACAAGACCTTAAGATCTCTGGGAGACGTTTCTCGAGTTTCAACGCGCAAAAGAGCAAGGAGCCTAAAAAGAAGTTATCTTTGCGTCGGCGCAAGAAGAAGCAAGAGGAGAGCGGAGACGTGGTCCGAGGACACGAGGAGGCGCTTACGGGTGCGAACTCTGTGTTGGATTTCACGACGATCATCGAGAACGAGGTGCCGGCGGAGGAGAGTGAAAGCGAGTCGGATAGCGACGGCGACGTTGCCGATACCGAAGACGTGCGAGGCATGGTGACGGTGCAAAATTTGAAGTTTCAAGGTTTCGAAAAGGCGGTGGGCGCGCCTAAATTTTCGTGCAGTTGGAGCGAAAACAAAATCAAGAAGAGACTCGAGAAAGAAAAGGAAGAGAACATCATCAAGTTTACCTCTGAGCACTTGCTTCGAACGTATCCGGGCGGTCAGCGCATCTTCAGTAACAACTACGATCCGTCTCCCGCGTGGAGCGCGGGTGCCTCGCTGGTCGCGCTGAATTTCCAGGCGCAAGGTCGGTACGTGTGGGTCAATAGAGCGAAATTCGCCGTCAACGGTGGGTGTGGATACGTGAAGAAACCGGCATATTTACTCGATCCGTCCGCGCCGAGACCGACGACACCGAGGATTTTGCGCGTGCACGTGTACACGGGAATCGGTTGGGAAAACTTCAAGGACGCGGACATGTTCGGGTGTCCGGACTCTCTCATCAAGATATCCTTATTTGGCTGCGTCGCCGATCGTCTCTCGCAAGCGTCGGGGTCGAGATCATTCAAGACGAGCGTGTACTCAAAGGCGCGCGCCGGTCCTGCCGCGCAACCAGTGTGGAACCAAAGTTTCGACCTCGAGATTCGCGAGCCCGAGCTGACGGTCGTGCAGTTCCAAGCTCTAGACAAAGACGGCACCTACTTTGAGTTTTTGGCGCACTACGACTGCGCCGTCAGCGAGATCCGCGAGGGCGTGCGCATCCTTCCCATGCTTTCCCGTACCAATAGTTTTCTCAACGACTCAAAGTCGTGCGCCGGGGTGCTCTGTAAATTTGAATGGCTCGACGACGCCGACGACGAGTTCGCCGACGACGACGGGGACTGAGCCGCAATTAATACTCGTGGTAGTCCTTTGAAATCCCATCCAACCCAACCTTCGAGCCCTTTCCCGCGCGCGCGCGTCGTCTCCGCGTTCGACGTCGCCTCGGCGCCCAAACCCTCACCGAATGCGCCAGTTGCCACTCCGCGTGATCAGTCGACGTTAGTCTCCCGTGCGCGACGCGCGCGCGCGTGCACGCGGTTCCAACCCGTCGAGAAACGTCTGATTGACGTCGTGGCGCCGAATCTAGGCGCGCACGCTCGAGAAGTACGCCGCGTGACGCTCGCATTCGGGCAATTCGGGTCTGATCTGCCCTAAGGAACTGTGACGCCATCGCGCGCGGCTGTGGAGACGCTCGTGGACGCGTGAGATCGTCATGACGCAGATGACGTACGCGGTACAGGCTGATCGACTCACCGCGGCGTCTACGACGACGTCAGAACGGTTAGAGATCGCGACGAGCGTACGAGATGGGATTGAAATCGTGCACACTAGCGAATACGTCAACTTTCTGAAGAGCTTCTTCCCGGCGTTTAAGGACGTGTTGACGGTGAAGACGTCGCCGTCGTGTAAAGATGATGAGGACAACGAGCTGCGTTACGTTATTTACGAGATTTTGAATCGGTTGCCGTTTAACGAGGTGTTGAGACCGTTCGAGTCTGAGTTGCTGGACTTGGCACTCGGTCCTCTGCGCGAAGAAAATGAGAAGAACGCCCTGCTGTGTGTGCGTATAATCTTTGATTTACATCGGAGCTTCAGACCTTCGATGGAAAAGAACGCCGTGCACTTTTTAAAGTTTGTGCTCGAGGTGTACGAGAACGCCGAGGAGACTGTGGAGGAGCTGTTGGGCGGCGCCGGTCGCAAGCGCGGGCAGAAAGACAAGCTTCCGTCTCCGAGTGAGCTCTCGAGTCAAAAGTCGTTCAAGGTGATGACGGAGTGCCCACTCATCGTGATGTTGCTCTATCAACTGTTTCATAGCAAAATTCTGGACGAAGTGACGAATTTAGTACCGCTGATGGTGAAACTAGCCGGTCTGGCGGGCGGCGACTACGCCGCGATGAATCCGGCTCTCGGCGCCGTTTACTGCAATTTAAAAGCCGCTCAAGCGAAAACGGTGAGCTTTCTCACGTATATACTTCGAAACGATAACAGTGCGCACTTGCTCGAAGCGAAGAAGCAGGAATTCTCTGCGGCGATCGTCTCCTTGATGGAGACGTGTCCCGACGTGGTGGCCACGCGCAAGGAGCTCCTGATCGCGACTCGGCACGTGCTCAGCGTGCCGGCGTTTTCGCAAGGATTTTTCGAGCACGTTGATTTGATGATGGATGAGAAGGTTTTAGTCGGTACAGGTCCGATGTGCATAGAAAACTTGAGGCCGTTGGCGTACTCGTTTCTGGCGGAGCTCGTGCACCACATGAAGGCGGAGTTGACCTTGGCGCAGATTCAAAGGGCCATTTGCATCTTTAGTCGGAACATGCAAGACAACACGTTGCCGCTTTCGACGCACATGACGTGCTCTCGATTGATGCATCATCTCGTGGAGTCCATCTTCAGAACGCGTCCGGATGCGGCGAACCGGGCCGAGTCTCGACAATATTTGATGCGCATCATGTACGCAACCGTAGCAAAATTTAGAGCGCTGAGAGCGACCATCCCCGAGCTCATGGAGACGGCGGACGAGCTAGAAAAGAGTTTAAAGTCACAGGCTGCGCTGAAAGAGAAGGATGGTAAGAGTTCAGGCGAGCCTGAACAGGCTGCCGGCGACAAGGCAAAGGCAGAGGCAGAGGACGACGCGAAAGTTGAACTTCCCAGTCACGACAAGCTCAGAGCACTTTCGGACAACAAGGCGATCATCAAGACGCTGACCATCGGAATGAAGACTCTGTTGTGGAGCATCACAAACTTCAACGACCAGGAATCAAAGGACACCGGATTGACGCAGCTCGAGTTGAAGCAGGCGTCTGGTTTCGTTCGAAACGGTGTCAAGTGCATGCAACTCTTCAAGGGTATGGAGTGCACTGAGATGTGCAATCATTTTGCCGAGGCGTTGTCGGTTTTAGAACCGCGCAACTTCGTAGATATCATCAGTTTACACTTTGATCACTTCTTCACGGGAATGTTGGAGCTCCCGACGATGGTGCAAGTGCCGCACTTGATTCTGCAAAACACGAAATTGTGTCCGTACTTTGCGGATTCTCTCATGACGTACCTGTTAGAGAACAAGCTGACGTGCTTAGCCGATCAGTCGTCGCAGGAAGCGCAGCTCGTTCTGAAATTGTTTTCGCTGTTGCTTCACGCCGTGAGTAAGCACAGCAACTGCGAGAGCGTGCTCAGCTCGCACGTGATCATGATGATGGAGTCTTGTCTCAAGGCGATTCAAGAAAACGGAAACCCGACGGCGTACGTTCGGCTTCTCCGATATCTTTTTAGAGCGATGGCGCAGGCGAAATTCGATGTGCTGTACCGCAAAGTAGTCCCGATTCTGCCGGCGACGTTGGATTGTTTGCTAGAGATGTTGAATGGTCCGGATACGCACGAGTTACACGACACCGTCGTGGAGCTGTGCCTGGTCCTTCCCGCTCGGCTTTCATCCATCCTTCCGCACTTACCGAAACTCGCCGTGCCTTTGTGCAAAGCTCTGCGCGCTCCGGTGAACGAGCTCAATCTGCTCGGACTTCGAACATTGGAGTTTTGGGTGGATTCGCTCAACCCCGAGTTCTTGGACCCGTGCATAGCCGAGGTGGAGTCCGAGCTGATGCTCGCATTGTGGGCGATGCTCAAGCCGCAACAAAGCGGATCGCCGTTCGGAGCGAAGGCGATGCAACTTCTTGGCAAGCTCGGCGGTCGCAACCGTGCTTTCCTTCGCAACCCGCTCGAGTTGGATGCAAAGAGTAATCCGGAACACGGTTTACGCATGATCTTGATGTTCAAGCCCGAGACATCATTCTTAGTTCCATTGGATCGCTGTATTGTGTTGATGCAGAACATTCTGTCGACGCCGGTGATTCCGAATGTGAAGGTTTCCGACGCTTTGATTCACCATCGCCGTCAGGCGCTCGCGTTCATCAGAACGTGCCTCGTTTCGGTTCTCAATCTGAACGCCGCGCACGCTTTGTCCGGCACTGAGGAGCAAATCGAGAGTGCCCTCGAAGCGGCGGTCGCCAACGGGTGGGGTAAGAAGTTCCAAACCAACGTCGGCGACGAAGCTGCGGTGCAACTAGGAAACAAAACGAAGAGTCAGCTCATCGCGGAACAAAACATCTTGAAGCGATTGATCATCACTGTCATAGCCGCTGAGTGTGACCCGTCGCTCAAGGAAACCGACAAAACATTCATGGAGAGCGTTTGTGAGCACATGGCGTTGTTATTCGTGACCAAGGCGTCACAACCCGCGCAAGAGGCGGAACAAATGGATCACGACGCCCTCGAGCGTCCGCGCGCGACAAACTTCAAGGTGCTCGAAGCATCCCTGTTTTTGGATGCGTTGATGATGTCCTTTGAATCTAGAAAGCAAGCACACCTCGAGGCGACACTGCAAACGATTAGCACGTTCATTGACGCCGTGCTCATTTTATCTCCCGAAGAGGTCGAGGCGCTGCATGCGCTGGATAGCGGCGCCGAAGGAAAGAAGGCAACTCCGAAAAAGTCAAAGAAGAAGACGGAATCGAGCGATGCCGTGGAGTTAGACGAAAACCAATATCCAAAGCTTTCGTCATGCGTTGAGGCGCTCGTGCCGAGACTGATGCACTGCTGCTACAAGCAGGAACCGAATAGCATAATGGGCGGCGTCTTAGGATTGGACGTCGTCATGAAACGTTTGCCGACGAGTATACTCAAGCGCCGTTTATCCGGTGTGTTGGCGGCGATGATTCGCGCGATACAGGTGCTGCCCGCGCAGGCGTACTCGCAGAAGAAGGAAGCCACGGAAGCGTTGTACAGAGTGGTCGAGACGTGCGTTCCGTCGGGCGCGACGCCGCGGGGCGACGACGCCGGGATCGAAGAAGGCGTCACGGTACTCGTGAACGAGTTGTGTAGTATCGCTAGCACGGATAGTTCTCGTGAGGCGGTCGAGCGATCGCTTTCAGGGATCGCCGAGAGAACATCGACGTCTCTCGAGAGCGTTCTCTCGCTCTCCGCGGACGTGTTAATGGGTTTGATGGAGCGACCGTTGGCTATGAGACACGTTCTCGCTCAAATCCAATTGGTCAAGCTGATCAACTTTTGCTTGAGCGCATCGCCTCCGCTCATCGTCATGGAAGACAAGAGCCTAGCTTTTATTCGGGAGGTGTTAAACATAGCGGAGAGTGAAGACACCACGATACTGGCTGTCGAGACTCGCGAAAACGAATCCCTCTCGATGCTCCGTCAGGCGTGCGTTCAACTCCTGGGCACCGTGCTGAAAGCGCCAGATTTTGCGAAGACGGACACGACCCCAGACATCGTGCACGTTCGTGAGCGAATTACCTCTGTACTTTTTACTAGTTTGACGTCTCGCAACAGTGCGATCGTCTCCATCGCCAAGAGTGGTTTAGTCGCCGTCAAGCCGCACATGAACAAGAACACGCTCAAGCAGTCGGTGAGCCCGATTCTGATGAGTCTTCAGGCGTTATCGAAACTGTCCATCCCGCTGCTCGAGGCGCTCGAGTACCTCTTGGAACTTCTCGCAGAGTGGTTCAGTCCCACGTTGGGTGAAAAGTTACTCGAACACATCAAGTACTGGTTGGAGCTTGAAGACGCCGCGGCGCCGGCGGTGCCCGGTCAAGTAGTGCAGAAAAAGTCACCGAAGGACCTCAAGCTCATCGCAGCCATTGTCAACCTGTTCCATCTTTTACCCAAGCTGCGAGACGCGAAAGATTTGAAGCCGAACGAAAAGAAATTACACCCGTTTGATTTTATCAAACCTCTCGTGCAGGACGTGATGGCGATCGAGGCGACGATGCCTCCGGAGAGTGTGTACAGCGAAGCGAATTCGCTCTTCGTGAAGCCGTTGGCCAAGTTTCTGAGCAAGTATCCGAAAGAATCTCTCGCGTACTTTTTGGCTCGACTCGACCAACCGGAACACTTCGCGCTCTTCCTAAAGGTGATCAAATTACCCGAAGGATTGGCGGTGCTCGAGGTGACCAAATCGAGCTCGACCAAGTTGCTTCGAGAAATCTTCGGCGTCGACGCCGGTAAGCCGGACGACGATGACGCGCTGGCCGCGAGCGAATCTGAAAAGGATGCGGAACTGCTCTACGCCAACGGTCTGAAGCTTTTGGCGACCATCGTCAAGCTTTCCCCGGAATGGTTGGCGAAAGAAAAGGCCATCTTGAAGCAACTCGAGGAGAGTTGGAACAATCCTGAGCGACTCGAAAGATTGGCGAATGAGGATAAAAATTCGCTCGCCGCGATGCTCGAGAGCAAGTATCTCGCCAAATGCTTCCTCGCGCTCGTCAAGCAAGATCGATCGCAAGTGCACATACTCTTCCGATTGATGTCGGTGTTGTGCAAGCGAACCTCAATCGATTACACCTTTGTGCGAGAGTTTACCAAGGACGAAGTTGTCGAAAAGTACACCCCGTCTGAACGCAACGCTGTTCTTCATCAGTTCTTGGAAGAGTTTGCCGAAGTCTCCGAGAAGAGTGACGATTCCAACATCGAATACATCACGATGTCTCTGAAGATGATGGTCAACCCGATGCTCGAAAAGGTGCTCAAACCCAAGTCGGATGCCGACGAAGAGTTACCGAGCGAAATTCTTGACATCGTCGATGATGAATTCGTCAACAAGCTCGTCGTGGATGTCTTTGAACCCTCCGATGTTGAAGAGAAAGGCTTGTACACTGACGCATTGTTGATAGAGTTGCTTCAACTCAGCACGTTGCTCATTCGCTACACGCCGAAAGCGATGATTAATCATCGCAAGGAACTCATCAAATTTGGATGGAATCATCTCAAGCGCGAGAATTCTTCGAGCAAGCAGTGGGCGTTCGTCAACATCAGTTACTTTTTGCAGGCGTATCAAGCGCCAGAGAAGATCATCTTGCAAGTCTTCGTCGCTCTCTTGAAGGCGCACCAACCGGAACAAAAGGATCTCGTCACGGAGGCGTTGGACGCTTTGACGCCGGCGCTCCCGCTGCGACTGCCGCTGGGCGACCACAAGTATCCGATTTGGATTCGTTACACCAAGAAGAGCTTGATCGAGGACGGACACTCGCTCCAGCAGCTCGTTCACATTTGGAGCTTGATCGTGCGACACGCCAAGTTGTTCTACACGTCTCGCGCGCAGTTCGTTCCGCAAATGGTCAACCTTCTCTCGAGACTCGGTTTGCCGACGAGCTCGTCGCACACCAACCGAAAGTTGTCTGTAGACTTGGTTGAGCTCATCATCAACTGGGAGAACGACAGACTCACCGGCGCGCAACCGCAAGAGGACGTCGAACCTTCGACCACGGGTAAGCGAAAGGCAACCGAGAGTCCAGAAAAGGAGGAGGACGTCACGCCGTCGCGCCGCGGGAAGAAGGCGACGAAAAAGGCGAAGAAGGAAGAGACCGAGTCGAAATCTCCGGGACGTTCCACCAGAGCATCGCGCTCGACGAAACAGTCCAAGGACGACGACGATGATGATGACGACGACATGGGGAATGATTTGCCGGAGACGGAAAATCTCAAGTCTATGCCATCCATCGGCCAAATCGACGAAGGTTTCAAACCGTCGCCGGCGATGGAAGAAATCGTCGTCAACTTTCTCGTTCGAATGACGTTCATCACCGCGGAAGGTAAAGAGCAAGAGACGAAGGCCCTCAACGGTCGAACGTTGGAGCTTCTTTCCAAGGCGTTGGCGTTGTGGCCGTCCGTTCGCATCAAGTTTACGTTCATCGACAAGCTTCTCACGTTGGCGAGTCAAGCGCAGAGAGATCCGACGTCGACGATCGTCACCGGTCTGTCGGTGCTCAAGATTGCGATGAAGACGCCCGGCTACGACTTCATCACCGAGAACATCGAACAAACCACGCGACTCATCGAACCGTGTCAGGGAACGGCGAACGGCGACACACACAGTCTCCTCGGCGAAGTGATTCAAGCAGCCCTCGAGTGCAACAAGGACTCGGGGCGGTACGACGACGCTCTGGCCAAGCTGAAACAGGAAGTCTCGACGCACCACGAAAAGTGCGTCGCGGACGCAATCGTCGCAAAAAGTGCGCCGACCACGGAGACTGCGAACACCTCGCTCGCGTGCATCCTCAAGGTGATCGAGTGCCAAGCCGCGTTCGATCCGTCCACAGTCGACGAGTACTTGAGTTCTCTGATGAAGGTGCTGGCGAGATTGACGCACGAGTTGAACGCCGCGTCGGCGGCGGGCGAGCTTCAGCAGAGTCATCCAAAGCGTGGTCAAGCGGCACCAGAGATCGTCGCCCCGGAGTACGGTGGTGTCGCCTACTGCATGATCAAGTGCATCAACGTCATCTCGCTACGTGTCATCAGTTGCGGATCGGAGCAAAAACAAATATTTTTGCGTCTGTTGCTTCAACTCATCAACGACAAGGCGACGCACGGCGACGTGCTCATGGCGATCCTCGACGCCATGGTCGCGTGGACGGACACGTCCGCCCTCGGCGAGGCGGCGAGCGCGGAGACAAACGTTGGAAGCTTAAACGCGAAGGAGACGGTCTTATTCCTCTCCAAGCTTGCGCAGCTCACGCGCATGGGTCTGAAGATTACGCAAACGGAGGCGTGGGAAGAGAAACTCTTGGGCGCGATATACAAACTCTGCGCCACGGACGGCAAGCAAGACCCCGCGTTGAGAAGCGAGGTGTTTCTCAAGGTCGAGCGCACGCACCTTCTCGGTTTACGAACGCGTCGACCCGAGCTTCGCAAAAAGTTCTTTGCGTTGTATCACGATGCCGTCGGTAAGACGCTCTTCCAACGCCTGCAATACATCTTGACGATTCAAGATTGGGACGCGATGGCGGACACGTTTTGGTTGATGCAAGGTCTCGATTTGATTCTGAGTACGCTCGCCGAGGATGAGCGAATCATGCTCGCCCCGAACAGCGCCCTCGTGTCGCCGCTCTTGCCCTTTGACGCCGACACGAAGCAACCCGTGCCCGTTCCGACCAAGCCGAAGAACGCCAAGGTGAACACCACCGAACTCGACGAGTTGATCAAGCGACACGCCAAGTTCCTCCACGATAAATCCAGCGTGCGCGTGAGCGATTTGATGACGCCTCTGCGACAAGTGGCGACGAGAAACGCGCACGTCGCGTACTACCTCTGGGTACTGATTTTCCCGATCGTGTGGGCGACGCTGCAACGCGATGAGCAGTTGCAACTCGCCAAGCCGATGATCGGTCTGCTCAGCAAGGAGTCGCACCTACGACAAGCCGCCGTGCGACCGAACGTGATTCAAGCGCTGTTGGAGGGCATCTCTCTCTCGCAACCGCAACTTAAAATTCCGAGCGAACTCACCAAGTTTCTCGGCAAGACATTCAACGCCTGGCACACCGCCATCGCGTTGCTGGAGAATCACGTCGTTCGTTACCCACAAGAGGCGAGATGTTTCGACGCGTTGAGCGAACTCTACCGTCTGCTCAACGAACAAGACGTACTCGCGGGACTGTGGTCGCAGCGGTGTCAATCAGACGTAACGCGCGTGGGTTTGTCGCTCGTTCAACACGGACACTGGCAAAAGGCGCAAGACACCTTTTTCAAGGGCATTCAACTCGCCACCGCGGGCCAAGCCCCCGGTGTCTCCAAGACGGAGATGTGTCTGTGGGAGACGCAGTGGCTGAACGCGGCCAAGCAACTCAACCAATGGGATTTGATTGCCGATTTCAGTCGAACCGTCGAGCACAGCGAATTGATGGTGCAAAGTCTGTGGCGTTGGGGCGAGTGGGCCGCGGTGAAGGAACTCATGCCGAGCGGGTCGCTGAATGAAATCGAGGAAACGCCCGAGATCATCACCGTTCGCGCGTTCGCGTCGCTCGTCAGCGGACGCGTGCGTGAGGCGGAGCAACACTGGGCCAACGCCGTCAAGTCGTCGCTCGATCGATGGTGGCGACTTCCCGAGACGGGGTCGACGTGTCACATTCCTTCGCTGCACATGTTCAACGCGATCGCTGAGGTGCAAGAGTCCACGCGCATCTTGCTTGAACTTTCCAACACGCAGCGACGCGGCGTGCAGGGATTGTCGAGCAACCGTACCTTGGTGCAAGACATCATGGAGACGTGGCGCTTGCGCACGCCCAACGAATGGGATCCCGTGCCGTGGTGGAGCGAGATTCTCATTTGGCGCGGAAACATGCACAGCATCATGACGCATGCGGCGAAGCAGATCGGCGAACAAAACCCAGCCATGATGCAAGCGACGCAACAGCTCTATCAACTCGGTCAGCGCGAAAAGGCTTGGAGTTTGAACAAGTTTGCGAGTGCCGCCCGCAAGCAGCGCGCGCCGGACGTCGCGCTTCAAATCTTATCCAAGCACGAAGGACACATCGACGTCTCCGAAGCCTTCTCCAAGCTCCGCGAACAGTGCGAGTCGTACTTGGCGTTTGGCAACGAGGCGGTCACCGGCTTGAACCTGTTGGAATCGTCCAGTTTGGAGTTCTTTGCGCCGCCGCAAAAGGCGGAGCTCTTCCGCCTTCGCGCCAAGTTGCAAGAACAGATGGAGGACTGGGACGGCGCGCACGCCTCCTACTCCACGGCTGTCTCTTTGTGCAAACAACTCGCCGAGGCGTGGATATCGTGGGGCGACTTTTGCCGCGCCCGACGCGACGCTGAGAGCGCCAACGCCAATCTTCCGTCGACGTGGAGCCAACAAACCACCACGTGCTACTTGCAAGGCATCAAGCACAACACGCAAGAGTACAGTCACGAGCTCGTCCACGTCGTTCGAATGTTAGCCTTCGACGTCAACCCAGCGCCGATCGGAAGCGCGATCGCGCGTCACATCGACGTGTTACCGTCGTGGATTTGGATTCAATGGATTCCGCAGCTCTTGCTCTCGCTCTCGCATAGCGAAGTCTCGCACGCCAAGGCGATTCTCTTACGACTCGTCGCCGCGCATCCGCAGGCGATTTACTATCAACTGCGCACGTGGCTGCTCGAACGTCGCGACATCGCCGCCAAGGCGACGCAAACGGCGCGCTCGCTCGCCGGAAAAGGTGACGAAAAGACCAAGGGCGACACCAAGGCTGTCACCCCGGCAGGGATTCAAGCGGCGGCGCAACGCGCGCAAGAGGCGACGATCGCCTTTGAAGCCGCCAAGGAAATCATGGAACACCTCCGATCGAGACATGGAAACTTGGTCGGCGAACTCGAGGTGCTTCTCAGCGAACTCGGCACGCGATTCGCGTGCACGCCCGAGGAGCGTCTGCTCGTCGTCGTGTACACGTTGCTCCATCGTTGTTACAAGTACCCGGCGGCGACGACGGGCGAAGTCCCAGAGTCGTTCAAGAAGGAACTCACCGGCGTCTGCCGTGCGTGTTTCAGCGCCGACATCTCCGTCAAGCACGCCGATTTCTTCACCGAGTACAAGGCGAGTTACGAACGCGATTTGAACCCCGAGGAGAAGACGTTTCCGAAGACTGTCGCCGAACTCATGACGCGATTAAAGGCGTGGAAACAACGTCTCTTGAACGACGTCGAGGATCGTCTTCCCGCGACGTTGCGTCTCGAGGATGAATCCACGCAACTTAGAAGCGCGACGTTCAACGAGGTCGAGATTCCGGGTCAATACGCGGGTGATCTCGCCTACGGCGTCGCGGATCGTTTCGTCAAGCTCGAACGCATCGGCGCCGACGTGCACGTCGTGCGCAGAAACGGCAACTGTTTACGTCGATTGGAATTCCTCGGCGTCGACGGTTCCATCAAGCAATTCTTGGTGCAGACATCCCTGACACCCGCGGCGAGAGGCGAGGAGCGCATGGCGCAGCTCTTATCCACCCTCAACGGCGTCTTCGCCAAGCACGTCGAGACGCGCAAGCGCAACGCGTGCTACTACGTCCCCGCCATCGTCCCGGTGTGGCCGCAGGTGAGACTTCTCGAGGACGACGACGCGCACGGCACATACGCTGAGGTGTACGACGCCCACTGCGCCAGGTACGGTCGCGAGGCTGATTTACCAGTCACCCTCTTTAAAGCCGCGCTCGATCCCGCCATTCTCGGCGACGTCGTCGGCACGGAGGAGGTGCTCGAGCTCCGATTAAAGGCGCTCATGGAGATTACGCAAAAGCACGTCACCGAGAACATCTTCTCGCAGTACATGTACAAGACGCTCCCGAGCAGCTCGCACCTGTGGACGTTTAAGCGTCAACTGTCGCAACAGCTCGCAATTTCGAGCTTTCTCTCGGCGCTCTTGCGCATCGGCGGACGGACGCCGACGAAGATTATGTTCGCGAAGAATACGGGTAAGATTTTCATGCTCGATTTCCATCCCGCGTTCGACGCCAAGGGCATCGTGGAGTACATCGAACCCGTGCCATTCCGTCTCACGAGAAATCTACACACATTCTTCACCCCATTCGGTGTCAAGGGAGATTTCGTCACCGCCATGGCGTCGGCGGCGCAGGCGTGCGTCGACCCTCGCGCCGACTTGGAGGCGCACCTCGAACTCTTCTTCCGAGATCAACTCATGGTCTGGCCCTGGAGACGCATGCTCGCGTTCACGGACGCAAACGTCATCAATCCATCCCCCAGCGAGATCAAGAATATGGCGCGCGCCAACGTCCAAGAGGTGCTTCGACGTCTTCCCATCATCGCCCCGACGCCGCCGCCGGAATCCTCCGCCGACGCCGCGCCGAGCGTTCAAAAAGCCGTCTTACACCTCGTCGACGCCGCGCTCAACATCAGAAACATCGCTCGCATGGAGAGCACGTGGGCACCGTGGTTTTAACCACGCGTCGCGCCGTCATCCATCGCGAATCGTCGTCCATTTTACTTTTAGTAGAGCCTTCGCGCTTTTTGCAAGCGAAAACAAAAAAGTGCATTTCGTCACGTCCCCGCACTCGCGCGCGCGTCGCATGGCGTCCGACGACCCGGCGTGGCCGCCCGCGGTGCGGTACCTCGACGCGCTCGATTACTCGCGGCTCGTCGACCCGGACGACGCGCGCGCGCGCGCGTACAGACCGTCGGGACGCGCGCCCGTGCTCCATTCGCGCGCGCAGCAAAAGAAACGCGTCAAGGTGCGCGTCGTCACGGACGAGGGACATCCCGCGCGAGGACAGCGCGGTCTGTACGCGAATAAGAAATTCTCGCCGCGCGAGCGCATCATCGATTATCACGGCGTCGTCACGAGGTCGGAGGATGCGGACGAGACGTCGGATTATTGCTTGGCGTTCGGGGAGCGAAACGAATTAGCCGTGGACGCGAACGAGGCGGGGAACGAGGCGAGGTTTGCGAATGATTTTAGAAACACGGGCAAGGCGCAAAACGCGAAATTCGACGCGTACAGGGATGAAAAGGGAGATTATAAGCTCGCCGTGTTCGCTGGACCGACGAAAGCCATCGCCAAGGGGGAGGAGATTTTGATATCATATGGGAAGAGGTTTTGGGCGTCGAGGTTCGGGGACGATTTAGAATCGTTTCGGACGGATTTGCCGACGTCGGCGCGGAAGAGTTGAGGGATGAAGACAAATGGTTGTTAAAATCGTGTCTGAGCGCGCGTGGCGATTTACTCGTCTTCGCTCGAGGATTCTTCCTCGCTCGACGCCTCTTTGAGCCAATCGACGAAGGGGCGAGCGAGATTGAGGAATTTCTTTTCGCTCTCGTCCGCGTCAGCCTTCTCCTCGGCCCATGCGAGGACGCTCTCTTCGGAGATGACGTCCAAGTCGTAGAGCGTGTGAAGAATCTTGGCAAAGGACGGCGTGCACACCGAGCCGCCCATGCCCTTGAAGACTTCCTCTTCCGCGCAAAAGTCTTCGAGCGTGAGTAAAGCCTCCACCTGGTCGTCTTCGCTCTTTAAGAATCGCGCGAGAAGCGGCGCCCACTCCTTGAGTCTCGCACGCAAGCGCTTGAGCAATTCCGGCGTTCCCGACGGCGCGGATTCCGGATAGAGCTTGACGTTTTCGCGAGACGTCTTGGCGTTAGCGGGCAACGTCAAGCCGATGATGGTCATCAGAACGTAACGCGCGATGTCCGCGAAAGTTCTGTTCTCGGCCATCTTCAAACCTTGTAATTCTACAACGGCGTTCTCTTGCGCGTAACCTTGCTTGACACAACGCAAAAACGTCTCCGCGACTTCTCGCCTGAAGATGGATTCGCACTGCGTGTGCTCGTCCTCTTCGCTCTCTGATTCGTCGCCCGACGCCGGCGCGTTCGTCCCCGACGCTCCACCGCGTTTACCTTCGTCCGCGTACTCGTGAGAACAATCGTACGGTTCTCGTGCCTTCGCCGGCGCGACGTTGCGAAACCAAGATTCCTCGCGCGGCACCCACGCGTACCCGGCGCCGCCCGCGCCCACGGATTCGGGATTCCAAATCGCGCTCGTGTCCACCCCGGCGTTCGCTCGCGCCTTGTTCAGCGCCGCCTCGACGTCTACCGGCGCGTGTTCGCCTCGAACCTCGTCTCTGGAGCTCTCTAAATTCGCAAACTCGAGCGCGCCGTCTTGCTCCGAATCGTCCGAATCATAGTCATCATCCTGAATCGCGGGTTGCGGCGCCAGCGCGATTCGAGAGTTTGGTTTCACGACGAACCCTTTCCCGACGACGACGCCCGCGGCGAGGGCGCATCCCGCCGACACGCTCGCGCCCTCGTGCACGACGACGTCCTCTTGTAAGACGGAGCTCGTCACCGTCGCCCCGTCGCCGATTCTCACGCCATCGAACAAGTACGCGCCGTCGATGACGCAATTCTTGCCGATGACGACGTTCTTCCCGATGACACTGTGCGCGACGTTCGACCCTTCGCCGACGACGGACTTGGCGCCGACGAGACACCCCTTGCCGACGACGGCGGCGGCGTGCACCTCGCACTGCGGACTGAGATAGCTATTCCCCCACTGGTGCACGAACGACTCGGGGTCCAGCACCGGCACGACGCGCGTGTCCGGAACGTACGGATACGTCCATCTATTCAACACGTCCCTCGACACCGCGTCGTACGAACGAAGATTGTGCACACGCGCGGCGTACTCGCGCTTGGAAATCTCGTGTCCATACAGCGTGTTCCCCAACTCTCGCTCGTTCAGCGTACCGACGATAAAATCCCGACGAATGCTCTGATAATCAAAGTTATCCGTGAACAACATCAAAAACTCGGGCGCACAAATGTCCACGTGACAATCCATCAGATTCGTCCGCACGCGAATATTCGTCACCTCCCCGAAGAGGGACGCGTCCAACGTCGCCGGCGCCCTCACGTGTCCACTTCCGTGTTCCTCGTAGTGCACGATCTTATTCGTCGCCGCGTCCATAGCGATGGTCAAGTTGGAGTCTCCGTATCTCCCCTCGCGCACGTCCGCGCTCGCTTCGCGCAGACACACCGTCATCACCGCCAATTTTTCTCGCTTGCGCCTCGCCCTGTGCGCCTCCAGCGCCTCTCGCAGATCCATGTTCGTCACCACGTCTCCGCTCACGAGCACGAAATCGCTTCGAATCACCTGTTTATGATCGATCAATCGCAGCGCCTCCCCGGCGGAGATGCAATTTGAGCTCGCGATGCACTTGGTTGTCATCGTCCCGTCGGCGTCCCGACCGCGGCGTCCGTCCGATCCATCCCGCTCCCCTCCCGCGCCACCGCTCCCGTGCGACCACCCGCTCGTCTTGAGGTACGCCTCGATCGCGTCCGCGTGCGCGCACGCGACGACGTACGTCTCCTCCACGCCCTGCGACGCCAGCCACTCGAGCACGTATTCGAGCGCCGGCGCGTGCGCGATGGGCAACAAAACCTTGGGTCCGCGCACGGTGAGCGGTTTGAACGCGTTCGCGAACGAGTCCGCGAGCACGACCGCCTGGAGCGTTTGTTTCACGCTGGCGACGTCGTCGCCGCCCTTGGCGGGCATGACGCGCGAACGGGGCGTCAGTGCGCGGCGCTGTGGGGATTCGAGCGAGTGGTTCCCGCGAGGTGGGGCGACGTCGAGCATGTCCACGCCCGCGTCGAGCGCGCGAGACGGCGACGAGGACGACGAGGACGTGCTGTACGGTGATCTCGTCGACGCGAACGGCGAGGAGAGGAGGAAGAGCGGCGCCGAGGCGGTGGGACGGATGAGTGTGTTGTTGGAGCGGAAAGACAAAGAAAAAGAGGCGCTCGAGCGCGAGTGCGAGGCGCTACGCGCGCGGTGCGACGCGTTGGAGAGGAATATTTCGTGTCTGTTTAACACGGCGCGCGCGGAGATCGATCGGAAGGATAAAGAGATTGAACGGTTGCGCGGCGGGAACGGGTAAGAAAAGATTGATTTGATTCTCGCCGACGGAGCGAACGCGCTCATAGAAACATTAAATCACAACAACAACACCGCACTAGACTACTAATGAACGAACATCGCCGTCTCATCACGATGCGGAGACGCGCACGCGCGGACGCCGATCGATGAACCGCATCGTTCCCGGACCGCCCGGCGTCGAACTCGGCGCCGCCACCACGCGTTCCAACACCGCCATCGACGCCTCGTCCGCGACGACGGCGAACACGGTGTGCGCTCGACCAAAGTGTCGCGCGGGATTTTCGCCGAGATAGACGAAAAAATCAGGCCCCGGTCCTTCGCCCGCCCACCCGACGTCGCCGCGTTCCATGAGTTTCGGACCGGGCTTCGTCTCCGCGTTCGCCTCGATCGAGCGCGATCGCAGCGTCCCTTGCACCAAAAATCCAGGCTCCACGCGGTACACCTCACACGTCTCCTCGCACGACGTCTCCGATTCGCTCGCCAACGCGCGGAGATACTCGACGCTCGACGCGTGCCACTCGGGCTTGAGCGTCAACCGAACGTCGCCGAAACCATCCATCGACAACGTGACTTCGCGCGCATCTCTCGTCTCGCACGCGCGTCCGCACGCCTCGAGCGAGTCTCGCGCGCCATCCGTCGACGCCGAGGCGATGCGCGCGCCGTCGTGTTCCACGCCGCGCGCGTGCGTCGGCGCCGGCGTCGCGTCGACGGATGATTTCATCGATGGTGGTGCTGATATCGACGCCGACGCGTCGTCGCGCGCGGACGAAAAGACGCGCGCGGACGAAAAGACGCGCGCGAGCGTCACCGCGCCGACGACGCACGCGACGCACGCGAGGACCCGGTGTCGCGCGCGTCGACGAGACATCATTCGACGACGCGCCCGGGTCTGACGACATCACGGACAGAGCGCGACGCGTCGCGCATGCTCGTCGACGTGCGCGGCGTCACGCGAGCGACGACCGCGCGACCGAGCGCCCGGCGCGCGTCTCGCGCGTCGTCGTCGACGACGGCGGCGGCGGCGCGCGTCGCGAGGCGAGGACGGACGACGCGCGCGATGGGTGAGGGCGAAGACACCGCGGATGACATCGACGCCGTGCGCGCGCTCGTGTCGTGGAGCGCGTCTCGAGGCGCGCGAGGAAGTGGGCTCACGGTATCGCTCGACGCCGGCGGCGGCGCGGGACGCGGACTCGAGACGACGAGGGAGGTGAAGCGCGGGGACGCGGTGCTGTCGACGCCGCTGACGGCGGGTGTCGTCGACGACGCGGCGGGACACCCGGAGAGCGCGCGAGACGTCATGCGCGAGGCGCCGTGGGGCGTTCGTTTGGCGTGTCGTTTGTTGCAGGAGAAGAAGCTGGGAGAGGCGTCGGTGTACGCGCCGTACGTGAAGACGCTGCCGACGCGCGTCCCGACGTCGCCGGTGCACTACGACGCCGACGCGTTGGCGGAGGTGCAGTACCCGCCCGCGATCACGGAGATCAAGGAAATGCAGGCGGCGTGTAGGAAATGGCACGAGACGCTTCGCGAGCGCGCGCCGGAGGCGCTGGGGAGTGCTTTTTTCGATTACGAGATGTTCGCGGACGCGGTGGGCGTCGTGCACTCGCGAACGTACGGCGTGGCGAGCGCGGACGATAACGCGGGATACTTTCGGGCGCTGTTACCGCTGGCGGACATGCTGAATCACGGTGGTGACATTGTGACGAGCGTGACGCGCGACGAGACGACGGGTGAGTTGAAGGACATGACGGTGGAGGCGACGGATAACATCGCGTGGTCGCGGCTCGACGACGACGGGACGATTCAATTCGCCGCGACTCGCGACATATCGGAGGGCGAGGAGGCGTTGATGTCGTACGGCGAACGAAGCAACGATCACTTTTTGATTTATTACGGGTTCGCTCCGGATAATAACCCGCACGACGATTGCGTGTTGTTTAGTAACCTTGAGCACGCCATGGTGTGGCACTCCGTCGCGCACCCCGAGCTCTGGGAAGGTCCCGAGGGCGCCGTTCGCGAGAAGGCGGCGAACGCGGCGTACGAGGAGGTAACCAAAGCGCTCGAGGCGGACGGATCCGCGGACGCTAAACTCGCCGCGTCTGAACCGAGATTAAAAGTATTGGGCTACGGTCGCGTCGACGCGCGTCTGCTCAGCGCGTTTGCCGCCATGTACGCCGGTACGGAAGCCACGGGCGACGTCGACGGACCGGTGTGCGGCGATGAATTGAAATTTGCTCGCGCCGACGTGGCCGCGAGGTGCGAACAACTCCTCGCGCAGATGCCGACGACGTTCGAAGAGGACGTGGACGCGCTTCGATCCGGCGCGTGTCGGGACGACGCCGAGCGCGTTCGAGTCATCTACCGCGCGTGCAAAAAGAAAATCTTGCGCGACACGATCGACATGTTCAAAATCGCGTGACCACGCAATGTGCATTCATTCATTCATTCGTTTATTCGCTCCATTCATTCGCGCGAGCTCGTTAAACTCTTCGTCGGCTCAACTGCCTCTCCCTCCTCTCGGAGTTCGTCACACCGCCCCATGCGCTGACGCGTCGTCGAGCGCGCGTCATGTCGCTCGTCCTGGCGGAACCATCCACGAGCGACCTCGTGGTCGACACCGCGGATCTCTTACCCTTTCAGCGCGACATCGTCAAGGAATTACTCGCCCACGACGGCGTGTCCATCCTCGGCGAAGGATTGGGCGCGAGCGCCGTCGTCGCCTGTCTCGTCGCCGTCGACGACGCGCTCCTGCGCCAACGCGCGCTCGGTGACCCACCGTACGTCACCCTCATCGTCGGCGCGACGGATGAGGCCAAGGTGAGCGTCAAGGAGCGTCTCGCCGCGCTGTTCCCGCGCGCGTCGCCGCCCGCCGAGCTCACGGCGGAGACGGGTGGGGAAAAGCGAAAGAAACTCTACGAGCGCGGGTGCGTCGCGTTCGTCACGACGAGAATCGCGAGTGTGGACTTGTTGAGCGGGAGATTGGACGCGAAACGCGTGCGAGGGGTCATCGTCTGTTCGGCGCACCGAACGACGGAGACGTCGGGCGAAGGTTTCGTCGTGCGGTTGTTTCGGGAAGGCAACAGAACGGGATACGTGCGCGCGATCAGCGATCGTCCGGGCCAACTCACGCGCGGATTTAACAGCGTCGAGCGGTGTTTGAAGGCGTTGATGCTGACGAGGATACACCTGTGGCCGAGGTTTCATCTGCGCGTCAAGGAGGATTTGGACGCGACGCCGCCCGAGGTGGTGGAGCTTCGACAGCCGCTGAGCGAAAACGTGTTGAAGATTCAGGAAGCCATCGTGAGTGTGATGGATTCGTGCATGTCCGAACTGAAGAAGAGTCGATTCATCGACACGAGCGATCTCACGCTGGAGAGTGGGTTGTTCAAGAGTTTCGATTTGATTTTACAGAGACAGTTGGACAAGGTGTGGAACGTCGTGCCGAGAACCGTGAAACAAATCGTGTACGATCTGAAGACGCTGCGCGTGCTCGCGGATGCGTTGCTTCAATACGATTCGGTGACGTTCTTAAAATACCTGCACGCGCTCAGAGCGAGTGAATCGCGAGAGAGCATGTGGTTGTTCACGGAGGCGGCGCACGCGATTTTCGAGCACGCCAAAAAACGCGTCTACTTGCTCAAACGCAAAACCGCCGTGCAACCGAAGGGTCTCGGCAAGCGCGCGCTCCCACCGCAAGTATCCGAGACGGATTTGCTCCCAGTGTTAGAACCAATGCCCAAGTGGACGCTCGTCGAAGAAATTCTCGACGAGATTGAAGACGAACGCGTGCGCGGCGGCGACGACCTCGCCGTCGCGGATGTGGAAACCGTCGTCGATTTGACGTTTTCGCAACCGTACGCCTCCCAAGAGCACACCCAGACGCAGACGATCACGTATAAACAAGGCGCGACGCTCATCGTGTGCAAAGGGGAACACACCGCGCGTCAGATCGGGTATTGCATACGATTCGGCGCCGACGCGTTGATGCGCGTGCATTGGACGGATTATCTCTGCAACCGCGGCCAAAACGTCGCGACTCGGGTGGTAAAGCGGCAGGCGGGCGGTCGCGGCGGTCGGTACGGGGGTCGGTACGGTGGGAGACACGGCGGACGCGGACGCGGGGAGGCGCCCGCAGCGCCGCGACCGATGTCGCGGTTGGAGCGCATTCAGGCGCGCATGGAGGGTCGCGACGTCGACGGCGAGACGGAGGCGTCGACGAGCGACGGAAAGAACGACGAAGGGAAACTTTTGGCCGCGGCTGCGGCCGCGGCGAAGAAAAAATTGGTCGGTAAAACCACGAGCGCGTCGAAGACGACGGCGAAAACGTCAGAGGTGAAGAGAGAAACGGCGGAGGATGAGAAACCGCTCGACGACGACAACGACGACATCATCGAAATCGGCGAGACGCGCCAACGCGCGACAGCGAAGCGAGACACCGATAACATTTACATCTACGCTCACGAGCGCAGGGTCAACCTGCTCAACCGAATCAAACCGTCTTTTGTCGTCATGTACGATCCGGACGCGTCCTTCATTCGAGAACTCGAGGTGTATCAATCGCAACATCCGGAGACGCGCGTGCGCGTGTACTTTCTCGTCTACGACACGTCTCTCGAGGAACAAAAGTACCTGAGCAGCATCAAACGCGAGAGCGCGGCGTTTGAAAACTTGATTCGAACGAAGCAACACATGGCGGTACCGGCGGAACAGGAGGGTCGAAGTGATTCGCAAAATCCGCTTCCACTCTCGCTGCCGAATTCAATTTCGCGACAACGCATCGAAGAGTCTCGAGAGGCGAGCACGCGCAAGGGTGGTGGATCGCTGACGATTCGAACAACCTTGGAGATCATCGTCGACATGCGCGAGTTTATGTCCGCGCTGCCGTGCGTGTTGCACTCGGCCGGTTTCAAGGTGCGCCCGACGACGCTCGAAGTCGGCGATTACATTCTCACGCCGCACATGTGCGTCGAGCGTAAAGCCATTCCGGATTTGATTCAATCGTTCGCGTCCGGTCGACTCGTGACGCAGGTCGAATCGATGTGTAAGCATTACAAGACGCCTGTGCTGCTGATAGAGTTCGACGGCGCCAAGGCGTTCGCGTTGCACGCCGAGGCGGATTTGCCAAAGTTTGTCGGTCAAAATCATCTCATCACCAAGTTGGTCATGCTCGTGACGCGATTTCCAAAGCTTCGTTTGCTCTGGAGTCGATCGATGCACATGACGGCGGAGATATTCGCTATGTTGAAACAGGTCGAGCCCGAGCCCGTGCTCGAGGACGCGCAACGCGTCGGCGTTCCCGAGGCGGATGGTTCGATTCACAAGCTCGTCGAGGACGACATCAACGACGACGCCGTCGATTTACTTCGTCGACTTCCGGGAATTACCGAACGAAACTATCGAAAAGTGATGCACAAAGTAGAGAGCATCGAAAAGTTGTGCGGATTGACGGAGGAAGAGATCGCGGACGTGCTCGAGGACGCGCGACAGGCGAAGACGTTGCACACGTTTCTGCACACGCCGTTTCCGCGCGAATTCATGCTCTGATTTAGAAGAAGAAAACTACAGTAACACTCACTAGATTTAGATGATACGTCGACGACGCTTGGGCGTCTTTTGCCTCGCGTGCTCCGCCTCGTCCTCGTTGAGCGGCCGCCGCGTTCCATCCTTGTACGCGATGTACGGATCCTCCGTCGTCTTCCCCAGAGGCGTGACGTGCAGCGCGTACCCACCCACGGGTCGAGGCGGCGCGTGCGTCCGTCTGTTCTCGCGTCTCAGTCCTTTCCCCCGCACGCCCGTGTTGTACTCTAAACGTTCGAAAAATTCTCGCACGAGCATGCGCTCTTGCTTTCTCGCGAGCTCGCTCGCCTCAACGAAGCGTTTGGGCTTGGCGTCGTGTCCGTGCTCAAATGCGTTCACCACGCGAAACATCGGCATCGTCGGCACGTCCGCGATGTGTCTCTCACCCGTACCGACGTCCACCGTCCCCGCCGCGCTCTCCACCGCGGCTTCGCACTCGTGATACAGATGTTTATTCTCCCGGACGTGCTCCGCCTCGGACGCCTTCAACGCGAGGATCGCGCCGACGCGTTGTTTTCGAATCCTATACTTGACCGCCAACGCGTCCACGTTCCACGTCTCCGGGTCCTCGACGTGCATGGCGTACATCTGCGTCTTCGCTCGATCGCTCAATCTTGCGTTGGCGCCGTTGATCCATCGCTCCGCCGTCTCGCCGCTCTCCGTCAAGTCGTACAACCAGCCCCAGGGCTCGCCCGGCGTCCCCGCGTGCGGATCCATCACCTCTCGCATCTTTCGCGCGCTGTCGCGCATCTTTCGCTGCACGTCGACCTCGCGCGTCTCGCCCTCGCTCTCCGGCGCCGCCGGCGTCGTCGCGTCGGCGTCGGCGTCGGCGTCCCCCGCGCTCGAGGTTGAGCGCCAGCGCGAGAGGGTTGCCCCGAACGCGGTCGACGGTTCCATCGCGCGGGACGACGCCGTCGCGCGCGCGCACGCGCGAGCGAACGTACGAAGCATCTCTCTCGCGTATCACCGCACCCGCGCCGACCGAGACGCGACGCGCGCGAATCTGTGACGATGGGCGTCGTCGGGGATGCGCCGCTGGGCGACGTCGCGCCACCCCCGCATTGCGAGACGCCCATCGACGCCGACGCGCGAGGGACGCGACTCGTAGATCGACGCGCCTCGACAACGAGAGAGAACATCGCCTTCGACATGCCCGACGACGTGAGAGACGCGCCGGGGGAGACGACGGCGACGGAGGAGGTGGAGAGCGATGCCGATTTCTTGGCGCTCGTGCGGCGAGCGAAAGCCATCGCCGACGTCGCCGCGGCGGACGCGGCGAGCGCCGAACGCCTGGCGCGCGCGGAGGAGCGATGGGGTCAAGCGATCACGCGCGACGGGAAACGGTATTACTTTGATAAAACCGCGCGAGAACACGTGCAGTGGGAGTGTCCCCGAGAGCTCAAGGCGTCTCGCGTCAAGACGCTTCGCGCGGAAGCCGTCGACCGCGTCGAGCTTCCACCGGGATGGCGCGAGCTTAAGAGCGCGACGGCCGAGAAGATTCCGTATTACTGGAACATCGAGACCGGGGACGTGCAGTGGGAGCGTCCGAGAAACGACGCGCTGATCGTCGCCGACGTGGTGCCGGCGTCGGCGCCGTGAGTCGGCGAAACGACTCTCGCGCGAGTTTGACTCCAGCCGACGTCCGGTTCGGCGTCGACGAACCGCCGAGCGAGCGCGCGGTGAAAACGGAAACGCGCGTCCATCCGTTTCCTCGCGCATCCGTCTCGCGCGTCGCGCCGCCGCGCGCGAGCCCCTCAACCTGTAGCGTTAGAATCTCTAGTCATTAATGTGACGAGTCACGACTCAAGACTCACCCACTCCAGTCCCATAGTCACACCACATCGCGGATAAGGGGCGCGTCAACGTCCACCGCGCCCGCGCGCGCGTCACACGTCCGCGCGTCCGCACGTCCGCACGCGCGCATCGCCGACGCATCATGTCCGCTCACGCGCGCGTCCGCGCCTCTCTCGCGCCGCGCACCGCGCGCCCGTCGCACCGGGACGCGCGCGCACCCCGATCGCGTCCCGCGCCTCGCCCGCGCGCGCCCATGGTCGCCGCGCTGCCGGATCTCCCGTTCGATCCTCGCGAGTACCGCAAAAACCTCGGTCGAAGTGATCAGTACTCTCGCAAGTTTCTCAACGACGAGGAGGCGGCGAGCAAGATGGCGAACGACGGGATCTCCTACTCGAAGACTGGGCTCGTCGCGACGATGAAGGAGAACGGCTTCGCGTACGAGCGGGACGGCATCACGTTCAAGCTCGCGGACGCGTATGGATTCTGTTGGGGCGTCGAACGCGCGGTGCAGATGGCATACGAGGCGCGCAAACAGTTTCCGGATAAACAACTGTGGATCACGAATGAAATCATTCACAACCCGACGGTGAACGAACGCCTGAGCGACATGGGGGTGAATTTCATCCAAGAGACGGAGAAGGATGGAAAGGATTTCAGCGGCGTGAAGAGCGGGGAGGTTGTCATTCTTCCGGCGTTCGGTGCGAGCGTGCACGAGATGAAGTTTTTGGCGGACAGAGGGGCGAACATCGTCGATACGACGTGCCCGTGGGTGAGTAAAGTGTGGACGGCTGTCGATCAACACAAGCGCAAAGAGTTTACGTCCATCATTCACGGCAAGTACAGTCACGAGGAAACGGTGGCGACGGCGAGTTTCGCGACGAGATATTTGATCGTCAAGGACATGAAGGAGGCGACGTACGTGCGAGAATACATTTTGAACGGTGGCGATAAGGCGGAGTTTATGGAAAAGTTTAAAAACGCCATGTCGCAAGGTTTCGATCCCGACGAAGACCTCGACGGCGTCGGCATCGCCAACCAAACCACCATGCTCAAGGGCGAGACCGAGGCCATCGGTAAGCTCTTCGAACAGACGATGATGGAAAAATACGGCGTGGAGAACATCGCCGACCATTTCATCGTCATGGATACCATTTGCGACGCCACCCAAGAGCGTCAAGACGCCATGTACAAACTCGTCGACGCCAAGCCCGACATCATGCTCGTCGTCGGTGGCTTCAACTCCTCCAACACCTCCCACCTCCAGGAGATCAGCGAGGATAAATCCATTCCGAGCTACTGGGTCGACACGTGCGATCGCATGAACGCCGACACCAACTCCATCACCCACAAGCTCGCGCACGGCGAGCTCGTGCAAACCGACGACTGGCTTCCGAGCTCGGACGTCGTCATCGGCATCACCTCGGGCGCCTCCACCCCGGATAAGGTGGTGGAGGACGTCATCGACGTCGTGTTCGCCACAAAGCGCGCCTTGGCGTCCAAGGTGTCGCGATAAAGACGTGTAATACGCATTTCCAACACTCGCGCTCGCGCGCTTTGCCAACCTGTCAAAAAGTCACCTCTCCTTTTCCACATCCATTCATTCGTCGTCACACCGTCGCGCGCGGCGTCGACGACGCGCGAACGCACCGTCGTCGATCCGTGTCGCGCGCGGTCGTCTCCTCGCGCGACGCCCCGCGACGCGACGCGACGCGGTGGGAAAGTCGTCCCCGAATCGTCCCCATGGTGGTGACCGCGCGCGATGACGCCCACGTCGCCGATGACGACGACGCGCGCGCGTGTCGCGCCTACCTGCGCGCGCGCGCGATGCGCGTGTGGAGAGAACTCGTGCGACGAGAGGTGGAGATCACGCTTCGCGGTGACGGCGCGCCGGCGGCGACGGGCGTCTTCGCGGGCGTCGACGCCGCTGAGACGACTTTTCTCGTCGAATCTCTCACGAGCGCGTTGGGTACGACGCCGAAAGCGCGCGTGCGGTGGTCGGACGTGCTCTCTCTGCGTTTTGGCGGGAGTCGCGGCGACGACGACGACGACGACGACGACGACGACGACGACGCGCGCGACGGGTGAGAGACGAACGACGCGCGAACGGAAAAGAAAAACAAACGCCGAGACGCGAGAGACGACGGACCGACCGGACGCCGAGACGCGAGAGACGACGGACCGACCGGACGCCGCGCGCGAGAGGCGAGCATACTGATGACTGTACCGGTAGATGTACTATTACGCGACCCACACCGCGACCGCGGACTTTTATCATCCATTCTTGTAACGAGACCGACCCGCCGCCGCCGCGAGAGAAAAAGGAAGAAAAGTGAGCTCGACACGCGTCCGACACGCACACCGCGACGCATGAACATCGTCGAGCGCGCGCGTCGCGTGCGATCGCCCGACGACGACGGCGCGCGCGTGTGGTATCGAGGTCGATGTCCTCGCGACGCGTCGTCGACGCGTGGGGTGACGATGTTTGTCAACGGTTTGTCGAATGCGTGTTTTCAACTCACGCCCTTCGCGGACGCCGCGCTCGCGCGCGGACGCGCGGTGGTGGAGTGGGACATGCGTGGACACGGGGAAAGCGATGATCCGTCGTCGTACGCGACGGTGAGCGCGCGGTCGTTCGCGAAGGATGCGTGGGCGGTGATTGATGATTTCGTCGGGTCGGAGGCGGCGGCGGCGCGGGACGTCGACGTCGTGGCGTATTCGTATGGCACGCAAATCGCGTTGGAGATGATTCGGGCGAGACCGAGACGCGTGCGCGCGTTCATCAGTCTGTTGGGAACGCCCGAAAGGATATTGGATGGATTACTTCCCGCGACGGTGGCGAACGCGACGATATTTACGGCGACGCGCGTCTTCGGCGAGCGAGCCTCGTCCTTCGTCGTTGGCGCGGCGTTGAAACTCGCGGCGACGGCGCCGATGGTGATTTGGGCGTTGGGTCGAGCGACTGGGTACCTTGGATCGCAGTATCGCGCGTTTCGTCCGTTTTTCAAACACTTGTGGCGGTTGGACGCGAGAACGTGGTTTCGATGCGTCGTCGACGGACACGAGCGAGGAAGCGCGGACGTGTTCGCGGACGCGAACAGAAGATGGTACGCGGCGTTGATAGAGGGCGATCGCGATTTCGCCGCGCCTCAGAGGGTGATACGGTCGTGGGAGCGATACGCGGATTTTTTCATCCTTCTCCCCGGCGTCGCGCACGACGGGCCGACGAGTCATCGCGAGGAGATGACGGCCATTTTGCACGATGTGTACGACCGCGCGGACCGCAAATTTTCTTCTACGTCGCGTCGACGCGACGGTGACTAATCACCACAAAAAGAACTAGCTAGCTACTGTAGGTATAAGGTTGCGTCTGTACGCGAGTAAGAGCGCGTCCAACGTTCCCGCGCGAATCGCATTCTTCATCTCCTTTCTATCTTTCTCCGCGAGCGATTTCGACGTTCGCACCGGTCCCCATCGCGGTCGGCCCTTTTCGTGAATCACCGCGCACACGCGTCCGTCGCCGAGCGCGTGCGCGCCGCGCGTCTCGTTCATCATCTTTTCGGCGATGCGAGCGTCCTCGACGTTTCGCGGATCCGTCTCCAACGCCTCTCGCACTTTCGCGGCGAACGCGTTCGCGGCGTCTGCGAGAAACGCTCGAGCGTCGTCTATGAAGACGCGCGCCTCGGCGACGCCGGCGTCGTCGAGCGCGTAAAACTCGGGCGCGTGCTCGACGAGCACACGCATCGACGTCAGACATCGCGCGAATCGATACGCGTCATCGTCCGTGGACCCATGCTCGCGAATATCGCGCATCATGGCGCCGAGCGGACGCACGGCGTTCGTCTTCGCCTTTTCGGCGTCGGCGAGATCTTCGCGAACGAAGGCGTAAAAAATCGGCGCCTCGCACCATCGCGCCGCGCGTCGCTGAAAGTACAAGACTTCGTCCATGAACGCCAAGGATAATCGACGCTCTTCGCACATGACGCAATCGCGAACGGTGTACACGCAGTGTATGACGTTCGGCGGGGATAAGAGCGGCGGCCCGCCCGCCTCGAGCGCGGCGACCCAGAGCGTGGGACACGGATCGTCTTTTTCTTCGTCTTTGTCGCTCGCCTTGACGCCGTCGAACGCGCGCGGCGACGCCGCGTCGAGCGGCGCCGAAGAAGGCGCGCGCATCTCGCTCGCCGTCGGATAGTAATGATCCGGAGTGTCGAACACGTCCAACGCGCAGTGACGCACGGTGGCGTTCATCTCGGCGTCTTGCGCGATCCACGCGTAATCCTCGCGCGCGGCGAAAAAGAAGAGTTTCACCACCGGTTTCCCCGTCTGGCCGAGCACCACGTGTCCATCGTTCGCTCGCGCCTCCGATTCCGGTAATCCCACCTGACACACAAACTCCCCGCAATCGTCCAAGTGCCACCACGTCATCGCCCCCGCCGCGCTCACGCGCGTCGCGTCGTCCAGGACCCGCCCCGGCGTCGCCGCGCTCGTCGTCTCAAAAAAATCCGCCTCCGCGGGCCATCGCAATTTGCTCGCCAACACCGGCGCGCGCGTGTCGTCTCGATGAAACATCTGCAGATTCAACGGTCGCTCCGACGTCAACACCTCCCCGAACGACGTCACGAGCTTCAAGTCGCGATTGGAGAGCACGTGCGTCCCCGGCGCGCCCCACCCGCCGCCCACGGCCACTTTGCCTCGTCCCTCGTCGAACGAGCTCCACGTCGACGTCGTCGCCCACTCGACGCCGTCTCGACCGTCGACGGCGGCGAAGACATCCTCGGCGTACGGACGCGAGGCGCACAGCGCGGGTGCGCCGCGACGGATGCGCGCGCGCTCGTGGGCGTCGGTGCGACAGACCGGGGCGAGGCGACAGCGCAGACGACCGGAGACGCCGCGCGCGAGATCGTGGAGACCCCAGCGCTGGAGCAGGTCGCGAAGACAAAGTGGGACGTCCGTCGGGTCGTCGATGACGGGCGGCGGGGCGTCGCGGGGGCGTTTGGACATGTGGGCGCGCGGGGGACGCGCGCCGCGGTCTGGGGCGCACTTTTTCACTTTTTCACTTTTTAGCGCGAGATTCTGACTCTGATTCTGATTCGTCGTCGAGTCGTCGCGTTTTCGCGCGCGGCGCTCGACGCGATACATATTCTAGGTATTACAAGGCGCGAGAACGGCGTTCGGGCGGCGTTCCGTCGCGCGTCGTCAACGCACGGCGGTGGGTTTCGCGCGTTTGGCGGCGGGCGAGTCGGACCACGCGTTCGATTCGTCGGCGTCCTCGTCGTCGCGGCCGAGCAACAGCGCGCGGGACATGTCGCGAAGGTGATCGTCGGACACGCGAATCTCGAGCGTGCGATCGTCGGGACCGCAGTCGCACGCGTCCATGGCGTGTCGGACGCATCGCACGGCGGTCGGAAGGCATTTGCATCGAACGACGGAGAGGAACGGAATCGCTTTGCAGCGAACGCAACACGCGTCGTCGTCCTCGTTCGGAGGTTCAACCTCGGCGACGTTCAAACCTCGACGAACGATGGACGCTCGGTCGACCAACTCATCGCACACGATGGTCTCGAGTTCCTTGCGGAGCGTCGAGACGACGGCGCCGATGACTTTACTCCGAACCGCCGGAGCGTTCTTTCGCAACACCTCGACAAACATCTCCGCGGCGCGAGAGACCAAACGGTGATGCGCGAAGACGGCGTTTCGCTTGAACGAGCCCGTGCTGTAGACGTCGATGGCGCGTCGACCGAAATCGAGCCAATTGACGTGTCCGAAATTGACCGCCTCGCCGACGTTAAACCCGTGCGAAAATCCCGCGTGGTACGCCCTCGGAAAGGTAACGATGAATTCACCCGGTTGTTGCACCGTGTGCACCACCTTGACGCCGTGATCGACCAACACGCCCGGAGGAACCATGGTGACGATTTGATGCAAAATGTCAGGCGCTTGTTCGAACAATCGCGGCACCGTCGCGCGCGCGCAATTCTCAAACGCCTCGGCGTCGCTTCCCGGCACCCCGTACCACGTCTTCGCCGCGCCTCTGTGTAAATAGTTCACCGAGCACAAAAAGTGATCCTCAACGTGCCAGCAAAACGTGGCGAAGAGCATGCCGAGGTACAGCCACGGTTTGGTGAGCCCCGGAATGTCGTGCTCCACCACTCGCAATAAATTAAGCGGGTGCGAGAATATATGTTCAAAGTCCCACGGATGTTTCCCCCCGTCCTCGTCCGCCCCGAATCCGGTCCCGTGCAACTTGGTGTCCAAATCGTTCCCGTACTCCACCGACGCCTTCTCCCCTCGCGTCTCCACCATGTCCCAATACGCGCGTTCTAGCGCCTCGGGATCCTTCACATCCGTCGTCGGGTGCGTCCGCGCCCACGTCTCCTCGTACGCCTTCGCCATCGCCTCGTACTCACCCTTGGTGTACTCCTTCCCGAACTGAAACAATCGCCCCTCGCGCAGTTTGTGCACGAGTTGCAGTTTCGTTTCAAATCTCGCGTCGTCGTCTCGCGACCACGCGTCGGCGTTCCACCGCGGCGTCGCCCCCTCCGGCGGGACAATCTTACATATCCCCGACCTCCTCGCCAGAGGTTCGATGGACGTCAGGTAGACGATCGGATCCGCGAACTCCGCCATCGTGGGTCGAAACGTCGGCGCGTCGTCGATGTCCACGCGCGCGGTGCGCGATGGGACGACCTGCGCGGTTGAAGAATCAACGCATTCGCGCGACGCGTTCGTCAGTCTCTCGTCTCGCGATGCGGCGGTGTCGCGCGATTCGGCGGCGCGGACGACGACCGTCGCACCTTTTGCGACGACGTGGACGCGCTCTCGCCGCGCGTCGCGCGCGGTGGGTTTCTGGACATGGCGCGAGGCGTCGCGCTCTGCGGCGACGTCGACGGTTTCGTCGCGGGAGCACTCGTTCGAGGCGTGGACGAGAACGCGGTGCTTGCTACGTGGTGGGGTGCTATTACAATTCAACGGTGTCACGTCGACGGGGAGGGGACGTTGTACGTCTCGAAGAGGTGGTATGGAAATCTCGCCGCGAGTCGACGCGCGAGCCGACGCTTTTCCCCGAGCGAAAACGGCGGAGGATACGCGTCGTCGTCGAAAATGTCCGTGATATTGCTCGCCGGTACGTGCCACTTCTTCGCTCTCGGGGTGACGCCGATCCAGTCCAAGTATTTCCAGTGCCCCTCGGCGCGAGGGACGATGCCCTCAGACGGTTGATACCATCGCACCGGGACGCCGAAGGATTCGGCGAAAATCAACCCGTGTAAAGACGAACTGAACACGCGCTCGCAACTCGCAATCTGACGCACGAAGGTTTCCCAGTGTTGATTGGTCTCGATGTCCACCACTCCCGGCGGAGTGACGGTGATGACGTCGTAGTGATGACGCACGAAACACCGTCCTCGCCGCTCGACGCCTCGGCCCAACTCTGGATTGGTAAACGACACCAAAAAACCTGGATCTCCTATCGCGTACGCGTTCACGCTTCCGCTTCCGTCGCTATTCTTATACGTCCCACGCAACGCTGACTGCGTGTTCGGCCCTCGCACGCCGTGAATGATCGCCCCCGCGTGCTTCCACGCGTCCATCATCGATCGTCGATGCCACGCCCCCGTGCCCCACACGTGGTCGCCCTTCTTCGCCTTCTCCAACACGCTCCCCACCGTGAGCAAACACGCGTGCGGCTCAGCCCCGAAACACGTCGTCGCCTCCACGGGCAGGGCGTCCGCGACGCACCCGTAAAAGTAATGCTGCGCCGTCGCCATCGCCATGCGCGGTCCCACCAAGTCGCCGGCGTTCAACCGCCCGTCGTCCGGGCGACACCGACACAACCGCATGTTGGCGTCCTTGAACCGCACCGCGCACGACGCGTTCGCGCGCACGCCCCCTAAACCAGCACCACCGGCATCGTCGGCGAACTCGCGTTCGCTGAGCAATCGCCCCTCGCGCACGACGGCGTCGACGTCGACGTCGGCCAAGTCGAGCCGCGGTCGAAAATCCGCCCCCGTCACCGCGGCGAGCGCCAACGCCGGCGCGCGCGCGAGCGCGCGTGCCGAGCGCGAGAGTACGAACGCGACGTCACCTCGCGCGTGCGCCGGCGCGTCGCGAGGCGCAGACGCGAACGCGAGGGCGAGAAGACACGCGAGCGCGCCCACGATGGTGCTCGCGAATCGTCGCCGAGACGTCGACGCGCGCGACGCGTCGCGCGTGATCGGACGCGCGGACGCTTCGACGTCGATCTCGCGCGGTCGCTCCGGCGCGTCCGCGCGCACGAGCGGCGCGCGCTCGTCCATGACGAGGCACCGTCTGTGGACGTTGGGTGTTATGGCCGAGACTTGACGACGACGACGCGAGACGAGAGACGAGAGACGAGAGACGAGAGACGCGAGACGAGAGACGCGAGACGACGGTACATCCAAAGCGCATTTTGTTTCTCTGTATCGTTTACAATCGTGTGTCCCGACGGTCGCTCGACCGTCCCGCGTTCGCGCTCACGGCCGAATTCCCCCGACGTACGCCACGACCACGATCGCCAACACGCCGAGGATGATGTTCAAGAAAATATTCGACGGCATCGGTTTCTCCGGAAGTCCACCCAATCCCACGGATTCACCGAGAAGTTTCTTGCGCATCTCCGGACTGATCTCTCCCGCCTTGCGCGCGCGCGGCGACGGCGTCTCGACGACCTCGGGTTCGCTCGGCGTCTCCTCCGACGCGGGAAGCATGGCGTCGAGCGCGGCGAGGGTATCGTCCGCGGATTTCGACGGCGACGTAGCGTCATCGTCGCTCTCGGACGACGCGCGCGTCACCGACGCGTCACCGCGTCGTCCGAGGACGACGACGTCGCGCTGATGACGCTGATGACGTCGTCGAACCGGTCCCGAACCGACCCCGCGTTCGCGCGTCGACGCCGCGGTGGACGTCGCCGTCGCCGTCGCCAGTCTCACCGTCGTCGTCGCGCGCATCGTCGTCGGCGTAATCGCGGTGTCGCGCGCGCTCGAGCGTCGCGCTCTCTCGCGCGGCGAATCATCTTCATCCACCGTCATCGTCTTCATCGATCCTCGAGACACCGACGACACCGCGCGTCTCCGCGCCGACGACGCGATCGTCTCGATCGTCTCGATCGTCTCGATCGTCTCGCGTCGACTCGATCGCGCGCCGCCGCGTCGGCGTCGCGGCGATGCGACGCGATCGAAAGGCTGACTCGGATTCGATCGGGCGACGAATCTTTGACGAGTCATGACTCAAGAAAGAGTCCATCTTGGGTGTCTGAAAAGGTTCTTCCACATGGATCTTTCCGCGTCGACGATCGATCGACACACGATCGCGCGCGCACGACCGCGCACGACCGACGGACTCGCGCGCAGACACGATGGGCGTTAACGATCACGACACCTTCAGCGGTCTCACGCCGCTTCACGAGGCCGCGGCGAACGGGGACCTCGCGAAAGTCGTGGAGATCATGGATGACGGGGCGGATGTGAACATTCGCGCGTGCGGCGAGGTGCGCGCGCGTCGACGCGAGGTCGATTCGCGAGCGGTGACGATGGTGTCTCTGTGTCTTCGTGTGCGCGGGGGGGACGCGCGAGAGAGGCGAGGAGCGCGCGAGAGAGGCGATGGGCGAGAATGCGTCGACGCGCTAGGTTTGCGCCGGATCGATCGACGACGCGCGACGGAACGCGAGACTGACGATGTGGGTGTTGTTAATTTTTGTGCGGGCGCAGAGCAACGGTGGTAAGACGGCGGCGATGTTCGCGGCGTCCGGTGGTCACGTCGAAGTGCTCAAGGCGATGCAGCGAGGTCCGTCTCTGTTGGACTTGCCGAGCGCGGACGGCGGTACGGCGGCGATGAGCGCGGCGGCGCACGGATACGGTGATGTGTTGTCGTACATCATCGAGAAAAAGTGTAACTTGAACGCGCAAGATGAGGATGGGTGGACGGCGCTCATGTACGCGGTGGCGGCGGGCAACGTCGAAAACGTCGCAAGGCTTATCGCGGCGGGCGCGAACCCGAAGATTAAGAACAGCGACGGCGACGACGCCGCCAAGCTCGCGGCCGGTAAGAACAAGGACGCTCTTCTCGCGGCGTTGAAGGGTAAGATGGGCACGATTAAGGAGGACAAGAAGTGCTGCATGATGTAAACGTCGACCGACGGATGAGCGAGGTCGACTGGGCGTCCGCGCGAGCGTCGTCGTCAATAATCGGATCGTACGACAGCCTCGGGCGCACATGTAATACGCATCTACCCACTATGGTTCTAGTATGATGAATCTTTCACCGTTTACACGATTCCTATTTGCAACGTCGCGCGCTGGCTGGCTATCTACGAAGCGCTCGCCTCGGGATTCGCGCAAGCGAGTCGGGTTGTCTCTCGTGCACGACCGGTTCGGTCGGCAGTTGGAACAAATCATCGTCTCGCTCGCGCTCGTTTCCTTTGTCTTCGCGCTTTTTGATCTTTTCCATGATCGTCTTCGGTTCGCGTAGCTTCGAATCCGAGTTTGTCTCCTCCGCGGCGCCGCCTCCGTCCTCGGCGTCCTCGTAGACGCGTCTCGATAACCGCTTCAAGTGCTTGGACGAATCCGACGTGTCCGAAATCAAACTGTTCGACAGTGTGGACGCTTGTGATTTCGCTAAAACGCTCACCGCGTCGTCTCGAGGCTTTGCTTTACTGGACGTCGCCGGCGGTCGAGTTCTCTTTTTGACGACGACGCTCGGCGACGCCTCCACACGTTCTATGAGCGCGTCGTCGTACTCATCCTCTTTGGATTTTTCGCGAACACCGAGCGTCCGATGCGCACCCGTCACGAATTTCTTCACGTCCTCTTTCGCGCTCGTGCGAGCTTTCTCCCTAATCTTGGCTAAATCTCGTTCGCGCCTTCGCCACGCCTTGGGCGCGATGGTTCTCAAACTAGGATCGTTGAAATCGATCTCGTACTCGTCCTCCTCCTTGTTCACCGCGGGCGTGGCGTTAACACCGTCGTAGTCGTCGTCCATGTCGTCACCGAACGTCGCCGCGCTCGGTCCGGCTGACAGTTGGCTCCTATCCCGCGACTCGTCGGCGGCGTCGCGCGACGCCGTCATGTGAAAGTCGTCACTATCGAACGGCGCATCGTGATACTCGTGCGAAATGTCCGAGGACGCTTTCATCCAAGACGACGATTTATTCTTCGACCGATCCGACGTCGACTCGTCGTCGCTCGGAAGGATGACGGGCACGACACGACTGCTCGAACGTCTGTTCTTCGCGTCGTCGTCCCAGTACGCGTCCGGAGACCGTCTCGCGTGCGTCTCCGGATATTGGTGCGTCTCCGGATATTGGTGCGTCGTCGACGCCGCGGACGAGTCCGAGGTTGTCTCGGGCTTGGGACGCTCCTTGGAGCGCCACCACTCGCCGTACGAAAAATGAATCTCTCCGCTGAGCAACACGCCCAACACCAAAATCAGCGCCAGCAACAGCACCAATAAAATGCACCAACACCGCCGCTGCGCCTGTCGCAGACGAGCCGCCGGAGACATCCCATCGACATCTTTGGTTGACTCGCGACGCTTCTTTTTATCCTTGCCTCGACGTTTGGAACCGTCGCGCCCTCCGTCTCCGCCTCCGCCTTCGACGTCCTCGCGCGTCTCGAGCAGCGGCGCGCGCTCCGCCTCCTCCAGCGCCTTCTTCGCCGCCAGGTGATCACCGATGCGTCTCTTAAACTTGTTGGGATCGAACCTCTTCTTCCCCTCCTCCCGCGTCTCGTCGAGCGTCGAGGTTCTCGCCGCGGCGTACTGCGTCTTCGGATCATCCTCGATCGCCCCGTTCACCAACGAGCGCAACGACGGCCCCGCGACGGTGCCCGAACTCGACCGATCGCGTCCATCGCGATCCTTACCCTCGTCCGCGCCTTTCGTCGACGTCTCCGCGCCGTCCGCGGGACGCACGACGGCGGGACCCGGGTGAACACCCTGTTGGCTCGGTTGCTTCCCGCAGCAACACTCGCACCGGCAGCGCAGGCACCGCATGGCGACCGACGCGCACGGATTCACGTCAGCATGTGTCGCTTTGCGTGTGCACGTTCGAGCGACGCGTCGGATCGCGCGCGTTCGAGCGACGCGTTCGAATGTGACGATGACATGGTTCGTCTCTCTCGAGCTCTACTGTTACTAACGCGACGACTACGACTACGACTACGACTACGACTACGACTAGGGTGCGTCCTCGTCGGACGACGAATCGTCCACGTCCAGACGAATGTTGTGTGGCAAGACACCGTCGTCGGCGTCGACGGCGGTCGATGCGTCGGCGCCGGCAGCGTCGGTGGCGGTCGACGGGCGCGCGCGCTCGAACGCGGCGCGGCGCGCGCGGTCTCGATACAACTCTTCAATCTCCATCGACGCGTCAAAGTAATCGGCGGGATGGGTGAACTCGTCGCCTATGTCCATACCACCGTGCGCGTCCGCGAACGCACGCGCGCACGCGGTGGTGGGATCACCGATCTGTACCGCGCACTCGACAGCGGCGCGGCCCGAGATGGATAATTCGGAAAACCAGTCCCTCGCGCTCGACGCGCGACGAAAATCTTCCACCGTGCCGACGAACGGACACGCGCACTCGGTCTCGATCCCAGCTTTCCCGAGCGATTCGCACTTGTGCGGGTCGTAATCTTTCATCGCGCCCTCTAATCCGTAGTGATGACGAATCGCGTACGTGTGTTCGCGCTGATAATCGCTCATGCGTCCGCGCGGAAAGACGCCGCGTCTCCAAAATTCGAGCGCCTCGTTCACCGTGAACCCCACCCCTTTGAAGAAGAGATTGAGATGAAACCTATCCGTGTACCTCAGATGCGCCTTGACGCGGAGATCCTCGAGTTTATTCCGCATGCACGGCGGAAACGGTCTCGACGCCGCGCGTTTCCCGCGCGGATCAATCGCCGCGAGCGCGCGCTTCCACTCCTCGCCCGGACGTCCCATGCCTCGCCCTCGGCCTCCCTCGGCCGCGTCCTCCTCGATCGCGATCGCGTGTTGAGCGACTCCGGCGACGCCCGCGCCTCGTCGGCGACGGTCGCGTCGTCTCTTCGCCAGACTCGTCCCGCGCGACGTCGGCGCCTCCGGCAACTCGCTCGGATCCGGTTGCCACGTTCGAATCTCCCGCAACACGTTCCTCGCGTTTTTCGGATCGAACGCCCGCGGCGCCTCCCCCGTCGCCACCCACGCGCGCAGTCGCCGCAACGTCCGCTCGCAATCCTCTCTGATATCGCGCTCCACTCGCGCCGCGTACGTCTCCGCCACCGCCTCCGCCGGCACCAACGCGAACCCGTCCCGCACCTCGCGCGCGCGTCTCTTCCCCACCACCACCGCCGCCCGTTCAAACGTCATCCACACGTCCCCCGGCTCGACGACGTCAAAATCACACGCGTGCGTCGTGAACCACGCCGGAATCGTCATCCCCCCGCTCTCCACGCGTCGTCTCGTCGTCTCGCGCTCGGCGCGGCTCAACCACTCGACGCCGAACCTCCACGATTCGAACGACCCGTCTCGCTCCACCGCACAAAACGCGCACTTGAGCGCGGCGAGCGACGCGCGATCGGCGACGTCGTCTCTGTCGAAGAGTTCGCTCGCGCGTCGCACCCACGCCGCGAGCGCGTCGTCGCGCGTCGTTCGCGTCGTGGAATCATCGTCCGCGCGCGTCGCGGCGAGAATGTGTTGCACGCCGTACAAGAGCGCGAGTCGACGCTCGGCGAGGTGCACCAAGACGTCGACGTCGATGTCACCGACGTCTTCGCCGTCGGGCGTCATGGACGCCCGTCGACGACGACGACGTCTGTCGCGCGAACGACCGACAGCTCGCGTTCGAACCGGGCACTTCGAGTCCCTCGGTGTTTCCTGTTCATGACCCGTTACTTGAGTCATGATTCGTCACGTCGACGGGGTCGAGGGTCGTGCGGATAACGTGCGTCGTCCCCTCGATCGCGACGTCGCCGCACAGTCGCGCGCGTCGAGCGTGCGTCGCGGGCGAGACGGCGGAGATGATGACGACGATGACCGCGTCCGCGTCCGCGTCCGCGCGAGGCGTCGTGGCGGGGAAACGTGTCGTGAGAGGTGGGATCGCGTCCGCGAGAGGGCTGCCGATGAAGATGGTGTCGGGACGCGTGACGACGACGACGACGACGACGACGACGCGTCGCGTCGCGCGCGCGTCGGTGTCGATGTCGCGCTCGCGCGATCGATCGATGACGACGACGACGACGCGGGCGACCGGGGAAGGGATCGATGACGTCAAGGCGGAGAACACGGCGTCTGATGTCACGAAGACGGAGCTCGGCGGAAACGTGCGTCAGTTGCTCGGGTTTAAGGGTGCGGCGGAGACGGACGACGTGTGGAAGATTCGTGTGCAGTTGACCAAGCCCGGTACGTGGGTGCCGCTGATTTGGGGCGTGATGTGCGGCGCGGCGGCGAGCGGACACTACGAGTGGAACCTGGATAACGTCGGCAAGGCGTTGCTGTGCATGACGATGAGCGGGCCGTTTTTGACGGGATACACGCAGACGATCAACGATTGGTACGACAGAGAGATTGATGCGATCAATGAGCCGTACAGACCCATTCCGAGCGGGGCCATCTCGGAGAATGAGGTCAAGGCGCAAATCGCCGTGTTGTTGGTCGGCGGATGGTTGTGCGCGTTGCAACTCGATCGATGGTGCGAACACGACGTCCCGGTGGTGTTTTTGTTGTCGTTGTTCGGGTCGTACATCTCGTACATTTACAGTGCGCCGCCGTTGAAGCTCAAGGCTGAGGGTTGGAAGGGGTGCTACGCGCTCGGTTCGTCCTACATCGCGCTTCCGTGGTGGGCGGGCATGGCCACCTTTGGCACGTTGACGCCGGACGTCATGTTCCTCACCGTCCTGTACTCGATCGCCGGTTTGGGCATCGCCATCGTGAACGATTTCAAATCCATCGAGGGCGACCGCAAGCTCGGTTTGCAATCCTTGCCCGTGGCGTTCGGCGTCGAAAAGGCGAAGTGGATCACCGCGTCCACCATCGACATCACGCAGCTCTTCGTCGCGTTTTATTTGCGCGCCATCGGCGAAGACACGTACTCCAACGTCTTGTTCTGCTTGATTTTCCCGCAAATATACTTCCAATTCAAGTTCTTCTTGCCGGATCCGATCAAGAATGACGTCAAGTACCAAGCCAGCGCGCAGCCCTTTTTAGTCTTCGGCTTGCTCACCACCGGCTTGGCGTGGGGTCACCACATCAACGCTCTCGGCATGTAGACGAAGGAGACGCATAGGAGTCATTCAACGCGCAGCGACGATTCATTTTTTAATAAGCACGCAGAGACACGCGTACAGCTACTCGGTGTTTCGGACATTTAGGAGCGTTGTCCATTCCCAGGTCGTGCTCCGCCCACGCGTTCGCCTATTTTGTGTCGCCTCGACGGTCTCGTGAACACCTGTGCGCTCGCACTCACCGCACCGGCGGCGTCTCCCACGTACGGACCGACGGTGGCGTTCTTTGAAAAGACGACGGGTAAAGCGTCGGCGGCGCCGCCGAGCGCGCCGCCCTCGCGCACGACGGCGCGTTCGTACGGACCTCGACGCGTCTCGTGCGCGCCGTGTTCGGTGCGCGTCGTTCGTTTCGGCGCACCGCCGGCGAGAATGTAATCCTCCGCGCGAGCGCGCCATCCCTCGCGTTCGACGGAGTCTTCGTCGCGCCGAGCGCCTCTGATAAACGCCGACGACATCGCCGGTCGCCGTTTACTGTATTCGCGCCATCGCGCGCGGTGCGGCGCGACGGCGAGCTCTGCGTCATCGGCAGCATCCTCGACGATTGTAACCACGCGCAACGCATCGGTGTTCTCGTCGGCCTTGTCGTCGGCGTTCGTCGTCGGCGCCGTCGCGGCTTCGGCGCGTCGCGATCCGAAATTCGCCTTTTGATGATCAATCTTCTCTCGAAGCGCGTCCCGCGTCTCTCTCGCGCTCGGGCGAGACTTTCGCGATAAAAAGTGACGCATCGCCGCGGGTTCCGTCTTTCGAAAGTGCGCGAGCAACGAATCGGCGAGCTGTGATGCGCTCATCGATCGACTCAATTGCAAGTCGCAGAGCGCCGAGACGACGCCCGCGTTGACGAAGACCAACCATCGTTCGTCGTAATCGAAACGTAAACGATCGTCGATCATTACCGCGTCGCCGTGCGCGCTCATCTCAGCCTCATTCGCCTCGGCGTCTTCCGCCTCGGCCTCGTTCGACGTCGACGTCGACGTCGGCGTGGCCGCCGACGCGTCCCACGCCGCGCGCAGCATCCTCGACGCCGCCAATCGCATGGATTCCTCCCTCTCCGCCAATCCCTTCGCCGCGCTTCGCACCACGTCCTCGGAGAGTAAATACCGCACCGTGGACGTCAGCGGCCACTTTTCCTTTGGATCTATGGACACAAAGGCGCGCGTCGTGCGAAGATGTTGCGTGAATAGATACGCCAACCACGACATGGCGCTCGCGCGTAAACCGCTATCGACGCCGACGAGCATTCGAAAGACTCGCTTGCCGAGTCGCGTCGACGTCGTGCTCAGAGTCGCCTCGTACAGAATTCGACTCGCTTGTTCTCGAATGATGGCGTTCGACGGGTGTGCCGAGAGCGCCATCAATCGGTAATCGAGTTTACTCTCCGTGACGGAGAGCGGCACGCGCGCGCCGTCCACCGTCGCCGCGCGCGTCAAATCTTCCTCGTCCTCAGCCTCGTCTTCATACGTGTCGTCGTCGGCGTCGTCGACGTCCTCGCCGTCGCGTTCGCCACCGCCGGATGTAAAAATCATCCGGCCAATCGCTCGAAATGTGGATACGAAACACCCGCGGCGGCGTCTCGCCTCGACCCAATCGTTCCCCATGAACGCCTCGACGGGATCCAACGCCGCGAGTCCAGTCGTCGTCATGGATTTCATTCGCTGTTCCGTCGTGTACGCCAACGCGGCGAACGATGAGATGGGTTCGCGCGCCGTGGTGACGGTGAGTAAGATCTCATCCACCGCTCGTAACGCGGCGTATAACACCTCGGCGTCGTCGTCGACGTTCGCCAACGTCTTCGAAAGCGCGTCCAACGCGCGCGTCTCGGTTCGAAACTTCGGACACCGACGCGGTTGCAACGGGAAAAACTTTTGCGCAGATAAATATACATCGACGAGCGAACCGGCAGTCTTGAACCGGAGCTTCTGCGACGCGACGCGCGCGGCCCAACACTTGGCGTACGTCGCGCGACTAAACGTCGTCTTGATTCTCGCCAACGCCAACGTCCATTCACACCGACGCATCTCACCCCACGCCTCTCGCAATCCCGCGTCCGTGGTACACAACAGCGCGACACCGCGTTCCGTCTTTCCGAACGCCGCGAGCGCCGCGCACGCGCCTCGCCGCGCCTCGGCGTCGCTCGCGTCCGCCGCCGCCCGTTTCAACGCGCTCGTCGCTCCGGGACACCGCGCCGCCTCGTACACGCCTCGCGCGCCTCCATTCGCCAACCGCTCCATCAACGCGCAGAATCGCCGCTTTCTCGCCGCGGACACCCATCGACCTTTGGCGTACGCGCGTGCGGTGACCGTGAGCGTCGTCCAGGGCGGTTCGTCGGCGAGCGCGTCCGCCGTCGGCGTCCCGACGTCCCGACGGTCGGCATTCATCGCGAGCGCGTCGCCGTCGCGCGCGTTCCCGCCGCGTCCGAGCGGTGGAGACGACGGCATCGCGCGTGGCGCGCGGTGACGACGATGGCGCGACGACGACGTCGTCATCGTCGACGTCGAGCGCGATGAAAGACTCGAGCCGGACCGTTGCGAAAAATCATCAAACGAGCGTGAATCGTCGTCGTGGCGCGCGTTGGCGTCGTCGTCGTCGCGACGACGACGCGACGCGCGGTGACCGCGCGGTGTTCGGTCGGACATGCCCGTCGAGGCGTCAGCGCGAGCGACGCGCGCGCATGGTGTCGACGCGAGCGTCGGCGAGTGACGACGGACGCGACCGACGGCGACTGCGACGGTACGACTGCGAAAAGAATTCGTGTGATTACGGGCGAGCGCGCGGCTATGTCGTCGTTTCTGTGGACGAACGAGACGCGTCGGTAGATTCCTGGGCGTCGGTGGCGGCGACGTCGTCGGTGGCGGCGACGACGGTGTCATCTCGATCGGACGCGTCTTCGTGTTCGCTGTGCTCGGCGACGATGCCGTCGCTGGTGAGTTTTCGAAGATCTTCGACGGCGACCGTGCCGTCCGATTTGATGAGACCGCTCAGAATGTTCACGAGCTCGATTTCGTCGTTTTCGTCGATAGTGTCGGCGCCGAGAACGTCGCGAACGCGAATGAGATCCTTCATGGTGATGCGGCCGTCGCAATCCGGGTCGAGGACGCGAAGCTTGTCGCCGATGCGCTTCTCCACCTCTTCGATGTCCTTGCTCGCGTCTTGGAGCATTTTATCCACGCGCGCGCTGACTTGATCGGCGAGTTCGTGCGAAAGCTGGGCCTCGGCGTCCACCTCGGCGGTGAGATGGTCGATCGCGCCTTGGTCGGCGGCGATTTCGTCGCTCGCGCACCGCGCGGCTTCGATGCGGTCGACGTACGCGTCGACGCCCTTCTTGACGAGTAACATCAATTCAGCGCGCTCAACGGAAACAGACGAGGTATCAGACACCATGGTAAGTAAGCGTGAGAGACGCGCCGCGCGCTTGGCGCGTTTCTCGCGTTGTAACGACGCTTTTTCTTCCTCGCACACGACGTCGTCCACCTCCGCCGAAGACGGAGCCGCCGAAGCCGGAGCCGCCGGAGCCGCCGACGCGACGTCCGCGACGTCCGCGACGGGCGTCGTCGCCCGCGTCTCGTCCACTGATTCCACGATCTCTGCGCTCGCCTTGGCGGCGGCGGTCTCTTTTTCCGCCGCCTCGGTCTCTTTCGCTTCCTCGGCGATGATTTCTTCCTCGCGTTTCAAGAATTCCATTCTCTTCGTGTAATCCTCTTTATTCGTCGCCGTGTGCGTCGCCAAACCTTCATCCACGGCGGCGGAGACGACGACGTCTTCCGGTAGCGACGCGAGCGTGTCCGTGATGTCTTGGAACACCTTGGTCTTCGCGTCTTCCGGTCTCGTCTCCGCCGTGATGACGAACGCGCGCGATAACAATAGCAACGTCGACGGAAGCTTATTCTTTAAACTCAACTCGAGCCAATCCTCGAGTTGAGCAATCAAATCCTCGCGCTCGCTCTCCCATCGCATCCCTCTCGACCGCGCCGCGCTTCGCAGTTCGCTCGTCGTCATATTGTTCAACCCTTCGAAATAGATGAGCTTGTCGTCGTTTTTAATCTCGCGGAGTTTAGTGCGCAACTGAAATCGCAAAAACGTATCCGTGCCGTACGGCGCGATGCCAACGAATTTACACATGTTGACCAACTGCGCGCGCTCCACCTGATACAGCGTGAACTCATCGTTGAAGAGCTTTGAAAACTTCAAAATATCCTCGTTCGTCACCTTGGCGCCCGATCGAATCTTCTTCATGAAGACGTATAAATCATCCGCTCGATCGCGCGTCACGCCGCTTCGAGAGTGCTTCAAACCCTTCGCCATCATCCGCACCGTGTCCTGTAAAAACCTCGCCACTTCGAGTTTTGCTTTGAGTTTCTTCTTCAACTCCTCCTCGTGCTTTAAATCGTTTCGAAACGTCGTGGGCAACATGTTCGGGAACACTTTCAACGCCACCGGAAGAAACACCTCCATGAACGGAATCAAGACAAACGCCGCGAACGGGACGAGACGAAACACATCCGCCGTCGTGCGCGTCAACTGTTTCCGCTCTCGTCTCGACAACTCGCTCCCACTCATCAATTTCAACGACAATCTCGACGCAATCTTCACCTCCACCCACAAGAGTTTGGCGCCCGACCAATAATGGTGCGCCTCCTCCTTGACGTGTCCCCACCCGCGCCTCGCGGCGACGCGCCACTCCTCCCTCGACATTTTCCCGAACGACACGATCCACGGTCCGAACGACGCCGCGTACGTCACGCCCGACTTGGCGGACGAATACATGCGCTCCCACGATTTCAATTGACGCTCGCGGTGAAGTTTGGTGATTTCGCGGCGCGCGTCGTCGAGCGCGGCGAGGTCCACCTTGACGGCGTCGCGGTCCGGGTCCGCGACCGCGTCCGATCGGTCCTCCTCTTTCGCCGGTTCCGCGGCGAATCCACGCGCGAAGGACACCGGGGACGGCGCGCGCGCGCGTCGTTCAAACGCGCCGGACTCGCGCGTCGGCGTCCCGCGTCGTCCCGACGCCGCGAACCCCCTGAATGTGATGAAATCGTGTCCCCCTCTCGTCGTCATCGTCGTCGTCGGCGGCCACCGCGACGTCGACGCGCGTGACTCGCGTCGCTGAGTCGTCGGCATCCACCGATCGACGCCGACGTCTCGCGACGACGACGTCGACAACGCGTCGAGGTTGGACGTGCCGACGATGAATCGCGCGCGAATCATCGCGACGTCGCGCGCGCGAGACGCATCGCGAACGACGCGCGAGACGCGGTCCATGACGATCGATGGACGACGCGACGCGGGCGACGACGCGGGCGCGCGACGCGGGTCGCGCGCGCGGACGAATGGGGCGCGATTGAAGACATGTGCCATTTTCTGAGAAATTTCACTTTTTCACGAGCGCGCGGCCTCGAAGACGGTTCGTTCGTCGACGGACGGCTCATGGGGCGACGAGCGCGTCGTGAATCGCGCGTTGGTGTCTCGCGTCGACGACGCCGGCGAGCGGGGCGAGGAATCCCGAGGCATGTAAGGATTTGAAGCCGGCGACGACGAAGGCGCGCACGTCGACGTCGTTGACGGGATCCTCGGCTTCGTCGGCGTCATCGGGATCGAAAGCGTCGAAACCGCCGCGCATGAGGAGACGTTCGAAGAGATCGTCGGTGAAACCCGCGTCGTCGGCGCCGGCGGTGAAGGCGCCGAGACGGTCGTCGTCGTCGTCGTCGTCGTCGGAGGCAGCGTCCTCTTCCCATTCCTCGTCGTCGGCGTCGGCGTCGGCGCCCGCCATGCCCTCGGCGTACTCGATGAGCACGTCGGCGAGGAGCTCGACGATTTTGGCCGGTAATGGAATCTGTGTCCAAACCTCGGGACCGGTGGTGCGCGCGCGCGCGCGCGTGCGTATGCGTCCGCTCTCGGCGGGCGTCTCCACGAGGGCGCCGTTGACGACGACGGCGCTCAGCGCGGGATGTTGCGTGTTGAGCAATAATCCGAGCGCGGACGTCGTGAGCTTGATGTTGAAGGAGCCGTGAACGTCCGGTTGTTTTTCCACCCACGAACGCATGACGAAATCAAAGGCGTTGGGTTCGTCGCCGCCGCTGGGGAGGGAGGTTAAGAGCTCGATGAAGGCGACGGCGTCGACGTGCGCCACGCGCGCGAACACCGTCAGCAGAGACGCCGAGAGGTTCGGTTGCGTCGACGAACGGAGACGCGCGACGACGGCGGCGACGATGTCGCGAAGCACGGGACCGACTTTGGTGGGTAACCGTCGCAACATTTGGCACAGGAGCGGCGCGGCGTAGAGACTCGCGCTGTCCTCCAAATTTGGATCCAACAGACGAGACGCCGCTTGGAACATGGCTTGGAGAACGTCACCGCCGCCGATGCTCGCGTCGCCACTTCCCCATGCGAGCATGTCTTCCTTGCCCGCGCGTAAAAAGGCGCGCAGAGCCTCGGAGGCGCCCTGCATGACGCCCGCGTCGTCGCCGTGTAAAATGAGACCGCACACGTACTTGAAGCACGCCTCGTGCGTGCTCTTCGCCTCGGTCACAGCCGCGGGTCGCAGAATTATGGTCAACAGATCCAACGTCGCTTCGACGAGCATCTCCGGTTGTTCGTTCGGCGAGGCGAGGATGTGCGACAACGTGGGCACCAACATCGTGTGCAACGGCGCCCGACACGCCGGAATCTCGGCGAGCGCCTCGAAGACTTCGCTCGTGTCGGCGCTCACCAACGGGTCTCGCACGTACTCGGCCCAGATTTTTACGACAGCCGGCGCGAGGGCGCTGAGCCACGCGGCGGCGGCGGTGTCGTCCGCCTTGATCAAGACGAGCATCGTCTCTAAGATGAGATGCAACGTCTCTTCGCCGGCGTCGACGAGCAAGTTACCCAAACCCGTGTAAATGTCACCGATGTACGGCGTCGTCACGTCCTTCTTCGCGATCGGAAGGAACTCTGCGATCGCGCGACACGCGCCGATCCGCAAGGGCGCCGCCAAGTTCGGCGCCAACGAACCGACCGACGCTCGAAGGATGGCGTTGGCGACGTCGGGCGGAATTTCGCGTGAGAGACGTGCCGCCACCCACAACGCTCTGCCGCGTAAAAACGGAGCCGACGTCGCCGTGCTCTCGTGAAGATCCGTATCTATGATCGTCTTCAAGAAGGCTGCGATGTCGAAGGGCGCCGTGCCGCCCTTTTCGCGCGCTCTCTCTATGCTAGCCAAGATGGTGTCGTTCATCGTCCCGACGGCGAGCAACGCCGCCTCGCGTCCGCGCCACCAGAGTTTATCACCGCTCTGTTGCGCCGCCAAAGACTCGCCGAGACGACGTTCTGTCGCCGATGTGAGCGCGGCGACGGCTTTGGCCCCGAATCTCGCGCCCAGAGAATCGAGCATGAGGAGACACGCCGCGCGAACGGTGGAAAAGTCGTCGTCCTCGTCGGCGATGAACTGATTTGGGTCGTCCGACCACTGCTCCTCCTGCGACGTGCTCATCGCCATGAATCCCATGGTGAGGTACATGGTGTCTGCTAAGCTCGGTTCCAAGAGCTTTTGTAGTTTCGGCTGCTCGGCGATGTTGATGACGAGCTCCAAGAGTTCGGTGACCACCGCCTCGAAACTCACGCGGTCGCCGTCGCTATCCATGCCGGGATCCTCGTGATCCGTTTCCTCGGCGTACGTCGCCCAAACCGGCGCGGCGGCGTGAAACATAGCCGCCCCGCGCGAGAGCGCCGGCATCAACGCATCACCCGCCGGTTTTACAAAGTATTGCACGGCGAGCGCGAGACTCGAGAGCGCCTCCAACGTCGATGAGCACTGGTCGAAATTATTCGGTTCGGGCACGCGCTCGAGCGTCACCGCCAACGTCTCCAACCACGTCGGAAGATAGGGCAACATCATGTCCCTCGCCATCTTTTGTTCCTGCCCGCTCATCGACGTCAACGTCGCCACCGTCGACGTGAACGCGCCGGCCGCCCGTCGTCGCAACGCCGCGTCCTCGCCTTGCCTCGCTAACGTCAACAACTCTGGAAACAACGCCGGTCCGACGCTCGCGATATCTCGCGCGTCCACATCACCCGCGATGATCTCGTAACACTTCAAGCATCCCAGCACCTCATCTCTCGACCGCCTCGCCCGTATTCCGTCCACCAACGTCGCCGTGCGCTCGTCCCAAATTTGCCCGTCGCTCGTCACCGTCTGCGCGATGGCCGCCGCGAACGCCGTCCGCATCTTGCTCCATCCGTCCGCCAGTCCCGACGGCAACATCGCCTTTAACTCCGCCTTCTCAACCTCGGTGAGCTCGGGCGGAACGAAGCCGCGGTCTCGCGCGTTCCAGTGTTCCCGCACGTGTTTTTTCAAAAGCACCGCGCTCAGCTGTCTCGTCGACACCTCCGCGGCGTCGGGCGAGAGCGCGATCTTGGCCAGCGTGCCCGCGAACCCGGGAAACGAGGCGCACCGCTCGATCGCCTCGGACGCGTTCGCGCGCACGTCGGCGTCGGGCGAGAGCGTGCCCTCGAGACATCGCGCGACCGCGGACACATCGCGCGCGATGTCTTCGGACATGATTCGCGCGCGGGGCGTCGACGACGGCGCGCGCAGCGGGCGATCGAGCGCGCCGCGCGCGATCGATGTCTCGCGCGCACGGTGGCGCGAGATCGAGCGTCGACGACGACGCGTCGAGAAATCGCGACGAGCTCAAAACGACACTCGCCGTCGGTCGTGCGCATGCGTCCACCGCCGCCGCCACCGCCGCCGCCGCCGCCGCGGCGCGGCGCGGCGATGGCACCGATGATGAGTCTGGGCGCGCGCGTCGACGTCGCGGAGGCTGGGGCGGCGTACGCGCGCGCGTGGTTCGATGGGCGCGCGCGAGGCACGAGCGCGCAATTCGAGCGCGATTGGGCGCACGCCGCGCGCGCGATGGGCGTCGACGTCGCGCGAGGATGCGGGAGCGAGACGGACGCGTGCGAGATACGACTTCCGGACGAGACGGACGAACCGGCGCAAGACGCGACGCGCGAGGCGGTGGAGGCGCTGTTGGCGGCGTTGGGCGACGAGGCGACGCGCGCGAGCGACGGGACGTGGTCGTTCGAGCGACGACGCGCCGGCGCGAGCGATGAATTTTACGTCCGAGTGGACGCGATGATGGCGAAACACGCGGAGTCGCGCGCGTTGGCGCGGGCGATGATGGCGAAGAGCGAGGCGGCGGAGGCGGCGGCGGAGGCGGAGACGGCGGCGAGACGCGTGAGGCGGGCGGAGAATCGATTGACGCGCGCGAAGACGCCGAGATTGCGCGAACCGGCGCGCGAGGAGACGACGGACGTGCTCAAACGCGTGTACGAGGCGTTGGCGGCGAGCGCAGGAAGCGGGACGAATGGGGACGCGGTGACGATTTGGAAGCCTTCGTTTGGAAAAGCGCGCAAGGCGTTACAGAGCGTGTGGAAAGAGTGTTCCGAGAGCGAACGCGTGACGGTGATGACGGAGTACGTCATGTTACATTTGGGTGGGTCCAAGTATCGAGCGAAGTGTTTCGAGGACGAGTCCGAGGCGGAGGAGGAGGCGGAAGAGGAGGTGCCAGAGCCGACGACGGAGACGGAAGCCGACGACGAACCGTCGAAAAAGCGCGGGAAGCGAACGGCACCGTCGGTGACGACGATCACCGTCGACGAACAGACGAGACACGACGACGCTAATCCAACCAATGGGATCTCTCTACGTGTCCAGGAGCGATTCGAATGGGATGGTCGATTACACCCGCCCGCCGGAGCGGCCGCCGCAGACGGCGTCGTCGACGTCTCCTCGTGCTTCGTGCCGTGGTGGAACGACGTCGACGTTCGAGACGCGCGATCGATAGGACGATGGGGAGAGGCATTCGTGTACCAATATTTACTCGCGACGTTTCCCGCGCGAGAAAACTACTCGATCGAGTGGTTGAACGCCGAGGCGGAGACGAATAGCTTTTACGACATCAAGGTGACAAACGTAGCCACCGGGCTTGTGACGTTCGTGGAAGTGAAATCGACGCGTTTCGATGATAAAAACGCATTCGCGATATCTCCGTGGGAGTGGGACTTTGCGACGAAACCGAGCGTCGATTACCATATTTACCGCGTGTTCAACGCGGGAGATAAATCGAGAGTTCACGTCAAAGTCGTTCGCAACCCGGCAAAACTCGTTCGAGAACACAAGGTGGGCATGGCGCTCGTTATCTGAGAAAACAAAACATGTATCATTCAAGTCATCATCTAGTGCGCTAGTCTAATTTGTAGTCTGTATTCGTAGCTCATCAATCTCTCTCGCGCGGTTTCTTTTGGAATTGCGCCGGATCCTCGCCGCACGCCTCCGCCAACTGATCGATCGTCCACGCATCCTCGACGTCGAATTCTCCACCAATTTTCGTGCGTCTGAGCGCCGTTAAGTGACCGGTCGTCCCGAGACTCTTGCACAAATCGTACGCGAGCGTCCGGACGTACGTCCCCTTGGAAACGTGCGCCAAAAAGTGCACCGCTTGCGCGTCGGTCTCATCTCTTCGGACGTCAAACTCATGAATGACGACGTCGCGGTGTTTGCGCTCTACTTCGATTCCCTCGCGCGCAGATTTGTAAAGACGCTTACCCTTGACTTTGATCGCGGAATACATCGGCGGTAACTGTTTGATCGGACCCGTGAGATTTTTCGCACCCTCGCGCAACGCGTCGTCCGTGACGTGTTCCCACGGTTCGCGTTCGTTCACTTCTTCGTCGGCGTCCTGCGACGGCGTGCCTTCACCCAAACGAATCGTTCCCGTGTACGTTTTATCCATCCCAGAGTAATCCTCGACGCTCTTCGTCGCCTTGCCGACGCATAAAATCAACAAACCCGTCGCCATGGGATCGAGCGTGCCGCAGTGCCCCACCTTTTTCACGCCGTGCACCTTACTCAATCGACGCACACGCGCGACGACGTCGAAGGACGTGTATCGCTGCGGTTTATCGACCAGAATCGTCATGTTTCTCCAATCTTTATCCCCGGGCGCGTTCGGAGGCGCCGCGAAGACTCTCGGAGGCGGCTCCGACTGCGGCCCGCTCGCGCACCTCACGTGTCGCGTCCTCCCGCGAGGACCGTCCACGTAGTGTGCTCGCACGATCCCGATCGCGCGCTCGACGCTCATCGCTCGACGCATCTGTCCCTATCGCCCCTCGACCGCTCGCTTGATTGATGTCCCCGCCCTCAAAAGGCACTTTTGCGGCGTTCGATCCTCTCCCGCACGACGCGCTCGTGTTCTAGTTTCCTACAGTCTTTGTACGCTTGGAACAACTCGTCGCACGCGGATTTATCGTCCGCGGGCTGCGACGTCGCGCACGCTAACGCCAGTTTAGACTCGTTTCGACACGCGCTCTCCTCGACGCGTTGGGTGATTCCCTTTCTTTGCATTCTCGAGCGGACGCCCGTCGACCCCTCGCGTGCGTCGGCGCGCGCGCTCGTCTCCTCGTCTCGTTCGTTCTCTTCGCGTGCGTCCTCTCGCGCGCTCGCGTCTCTCGACGCGCGTCTCACTGAGGCGCCGTGTCGTTCCCCGAGGTGGCGTTTTCGGTTCTCGTCCCCGCGAGCCGCTCAAAGTTCTCCTGACACAAATCGCAAACGAGCACGCCGCTGAAAAACACCATTAATCCGAACGCGCCGAATAGAATCGCCATGCCCAGCACTTTCAACGGCGCGACCCAATCGCCGGCGCGTGCTCGACGCGATGTCGATTTTCTTCGCTGAGCGCGTCGTCTCGGCCTCGGCGACGTCAACGCCGCCGACGGCGACCGAGGCGGTGGCGACGTCGCCGTGCGCGCGATGTCGTCCTGCGCCTCGATTTTTGAGTACTCGCGTCTCACCATATTCCGAAAGCGTTCGGTATGATGGAAAGATCGAGCGGGGACGCGGTTATAGATGGACATTATGTCTTCGCTGAGCGTCGTAAATTTCTCGATGTCCCGGAACCACTCGCACTCCTCCAAACTCGCACAATTCCCTTCACGCACGCGCGCGCGAAGCGCCAGCGCGACGTCGTGCACGTGTTTCGGTTTCTCTTCGGACCACGCGCTCGTCGTCGCGCTCATGATCAACCTCGTGTCGCGCTGTGTCGCGCCGCTTCGTCAGCACCGTCCCGAGAAGACGCACGCGCCGAGACACGCGAAGAGCACGAGGACGCCGACGACGACGACACCGACGAACACGGTCGAGTACCGGTAGAAGCACGTCACCCCGCGCGCGTGCGACGACGTCCTGCGAAATACGCGCGCGTGCTCGCGAAGATGTTCCGCCTTGTCTCGTACGGCGTCGACGCGTTCGCCTCTGGCGAGCGCGGCGTCTGCGAAGAAGAATGTGAGGGCGAGAGACACTGTGATGGAGAGCGGAGTCACGCACCTATGGCGAGTTCGAGGGATCTCTGTGCGGCGTCCGCGCTCGCGTGGGCGCGTAGGATTTCGGCGTCGTCGTCGCGAGGCGTCATGGAATGGAGCGGGATTCGTGTACTGTACACATGGAAATTACAAGTACGAAGACGTCGCGCCGGAACGTCACGCCCGAGCGCGCGCGTCGTCATCGACTTTTTGACGTTTCCCATCGGGGTCACCGTCGGTCTCGACGTTTTCTTTCATCGCGTCAATCTCTGCGTCGTGAGATACACGCGTCGAGTGGTCAGTCTCTCGCGTCGATTGGGCGCGTCGCCGACGATTGGCGTTCTCGGCATCGGCGGAACGTTGATGTCTCCATCAAGTTAACCAGATTTCGCATCACTCTCTCGCGTAAGATGTCCCTATCTGAGTGTTATCCTCATCTGCCGAGTCGCGCGCGCGACGTGCGCGACGAACGACGCGACACGTACCTCTGAGGGCGTCCTCCTCGCGTTTCGCCTCGTCCATCGCCGCGCGCTTCGCCTCCTCGGCGGCTTCGCGCGCGAGCGCGCGTTCAGACTTTTTCGGAACCGGTCGGCGTCGACCGGTGGTTCTCTCTACTTCTAAGATTCGCGCGCGCATTTTTTCGCCCCACGCCGTGAGCCCGTCCAAATCTGCGGGGTGTCTGAAGCCGACGAATTCGTCACGCAAATCGGTAAACTCGCTCATCCAGTGACCGACGAGTTTCCACACGTGACCGCGAATGTACGAGAACGGCGTCGAATACGCGCGGCATATGTCGAAATACTCAATCATTAGGTCCACGCCGCCGACGCCGTCCAACGGAATCGGGGCGTGTCCGTCGCTCGGCGGTGGAAAAGCGGGAGGGTCACTAAACAGGGCGGGATTGCTCAGGAGGGGCTCGGCGCTGAGCACGCCGTCCGCCCCGGTGGCTTCGAGACACGCCTGCGCCTCGGCGAGCGAACGAATGTCGCCGTTCGCGAGCACGGGAACCTTGAGCGCCTCCTTGATGGCTTTGATGTACGGCCTGCGTGTATGTAAAAAGGGAACGAGCGCCGTCAGTTTCTCTACGTTTACGTCCACGGCTTTGCGCAAAAATCGCGCGTCGTTTTCTCTCTCTCCCGATGATTCCTCAGTTAGTGGTGCATGTTTGTGTCGTCAAGATGTGTTCGGAACAGATCTATGGTGTATTTTTAGGTTTCATCTTCATCGGAACCTCGTCTGTGTGGAGAGAGAAAGGACGACTCGCCCGAAAAAAACGGCGCGTTTGCGCTCGACGAAGCGCACCAATTGGCTCGAATTTCCGCGCATCGTTTCTGTTCTCGGGTTCGTCCGTGAACCGCGACTATTTGCGCCCCCGCGGCCTCGACCATCTTCGCGTACTTCAAAGTCGTCTCCAAATCGTCATACACGCGAATCTTCGCCGTGACGGGCACCGGCAACTCCTCGTCCAATTTGCGAATCAACGCTTCCACCGTCTTCCAATCGTCCATCAGATACGCCCCGTAATTCCCTCTCTTGGCGATCCTCTGCGGACATCCAAAGTTAATATCCACCCCATCGCAATACGGCGCGATCATCATCGCCGCCTCGAGCAACACGTCCGGATCGTTGGCGCAAAACTGCGCCAAGAGCGGCCTATCGCTCGACGACGTGCTAAAAACCTCTCGCCGATACTTTGGAGACTCGACGAACAATCGCGCGTGAATCATCGGCGTGTACCCCAACGTCGCCCCGTACCGTCGACACAGCTCTCGAAACGCCAATTCGCTCTGATCCACCATGGGCGCGACGTGAAACCTCGGCGCGCCCATCGACTCGAAAAACGCAAACCCTCCGCGCTTGGCGTCGCGTCCCGGAGGCGTCCTCGCGCACTCGTGCGTCGCGTCCTCGACCTCGGTCGCACCCTTGACGCGCGGGAGATCGAAACGAAACTCTCGCGGAAGGTTTTCCGTCGTCGGACGCGACGTCGACGCGCCAGGCGCCTCGCTCGATCGCATGGACTCGTCCATGCGCCTCTCGCCGGCGGCGGCGTCTTCGCGCGCGCGCACCGTCGACGACGCCACCGGTGCGTTCCGACGCGTCTCGAGAAGGGTGGGGAGAATACCGCGCGCGCGTTGAGCGACGGCGTCGAGCGTCACGCGCGTGAATCGGGACGCGAGCGAGAGTTGTGCGCGACCCCGCCCGAGGGGCATTCTGACGCTTTTCGAGGCGCGACGGGCGGGGACGACTGGCGGGGACGACTGGCGGGGACGAGCGCCGTCAATGTGTTTTAATTCAATTCCTTTCGAGGTGTCGTGGCTAGTGGTGGTGTGCGTTGTGTGTGTGTGTGTGTGTGTTGTTCGTTGGTGATCGGGCGATCAAGCGGCGTCGGTGTCGATGGCGCACATCAAGTCGCCGGCGGAGCACGTGTCGCCCGGGACGACGCCGACGTGCTTGCACGTGCCCGCCACGGGGGAGGCGACGGTGGTTTCCATCTTCATCGCGCTGAGCACGACGATAGGCTCGCCAGCGGCGATCTTTTGACCCGGACTGACGAGGACTTCGACGACGGAGCCGGACATGGGCGCGCCGACGGAACCGGGGTCGAGAGGGTCGCTCTTCTCGCGAGCGGCGGCGGCGGACGACGCGCCCTTGGCGGCTTCGAGAATCTTTCTGTCTTGAATCTCGACGACGCGCGGGATGGCGTTGACCTCGAAGAAGACTTCGCGGTTACCGCTCGGTAAGAGTTCACCGACAGCCTTGAGCTTGATGTTGGTGCTCACGCCGCGGTCGGTGGTGACTTCAATCTCTTCGTCGATTTCGAGACCCTTCAAAAACGCCTTGGTGGGGAGCAAACCGACGGGACCGACGGTGTCGCGCTTGACGACGTACTCGTCGAACACCTTGGGGTACAAGGCAGCGGCGAGCGCATCCTTGTGCGTGATGGAGCGACGACCGGTGTGCTTGAGTTCTAATTCACCTTGGAGCTTGTGAATGTCCATCGTCGGGATGGACGCGCCCGGTCTGCCGTCGATGACGTCCTTATCCTTGACGACTCTCGAGCGGAGCGGTTCCGGGAATCCGCCCACGGGCTGACCCAAGTACCCTTGGAAATACTCCACGACGGAGGTCGGGAAAGACAGCGTGGAAGCCTTCTCCACGACGGAATGTTCGTCCAAGTTGTTGGCGACGAGGAACTGCGCAAAGTCTCCGACAACCTTGGAGGACGGCGTCACCTTGACGATGTCGCCCAACACCTTGTTCGCCGTGGCGTAGGAATCCTTGATGCGATCCCACTCGCTGCCGAGACCGTTTGCGTACGCTTGGAACTTCAAGTTGGTGTACTGACCGCCCGGCATCTCGTGAATGTAGACATCCGAGCTACCGCTCTTGATGCCGCTCTCGTACGGCGAGTACAAACCGCGCGTCTGTTCCCAAAACAAGTTGAGCTTGAGCACTTCCTCGATGTCCAATCCGGTGTCGAGCTCGGTGCCGGCGACGGAGTTGATGATCGCACCGATGGCCGGCTGAGACGTGGTGCCAGCCATGGCGTCCATGCACACGTCGACGACGTCGGCGCCCGCGGCGGCGGCGGCGAGCATGGACGCGACGCCCGTGGACGCCGTGTCGTGCGTGTGCACGTGGATCGGCAAGTCCGGGAACTTGCCTCGAATGGCGGAGATCAACATCGTCGCCGCACGTGGCTTCAACAGACCGGCCATGTCCTTGACGGCGAGAACGTCGATGCCGTGTTCGACGAGCTTGGTGGTGAGATCGACGTAATAGTCGAGCGTGTACTTCGTCTTTTTCGGGTCGCTCACGTCGCCGCTGTAGCAAATAGTCGCCTCGACGACGCCGTCCGCGTTGCGGACGGCGTCGATGCCAAACATGAGGTTATCCTCGTAGTTGAGCGAGTCGAAGACACGGAAGACGTCGACGCCGGACTTGCGCGCTTGGTGCACAAAGCTTTGCACGACGTTGTCGGCGTACGATGTGTACCCGACGGCGTTGGCGCCGCGAAGAAGCATTTGGAACGGAATGTTCGGAACTTCTTCGCGAAGAAGCTCGAGACGACGCCACGGATCTTCTTGCAAGAAGCGAAGGGCGACGTCAAAGGTGGCACCGCCCCACATTTCGAGCGAGTAGCAGCCGTCGAGGGCACTTCTCGTGAGCGGCGCCGAGCGACGCATGTCGTGCGTGCGCACGCGTGTCGCCAATAGAGATTGGTGCGCATCGCGCCACGTCGTGTCCATGAGAAGTAAACCCTTGTGCTCTCGCACCGCCTTGGCGAACGCCGCGGGACCTTGCTGATCCAAGATGGACTTGAAGTTCGGGCTGGCGCTGAGCTGTTCTTTCGTCTTCTTCGGTTCGGGCACCGGCGGTTCGTCGCACGTCGGCGCCGGACCGACCGCACCGGGGTGCGAAGAGCCGTTCACCGCGACGTCGGCGAGGTAGTTGAGAAGCTTTTGCGTGTCGTCGATGTACGAATCGAGCTTGAACAAACTCGGCGTGCTGTCGATGAAATCCGTCGCGAAGTTGGCGCTCAAGAAGGTTTCGTTGCTCAACACGTTGAGCAAAAACGGAATGTTCGTCTTGACGCCGCGAATGCGGAATTCGTTGAGCGAACGGTACATCTTTTGAACGGTCGCTTCAAAGTTCTTCTCAGAGCACGTGAGCTTGACGAGAAGAGAATCGTAGTTCGGAGACACTCTTGAACCGACGACGACTTCGCCGTCGAGACGCACGCCCATGCCGCCCGGAGGACGGTACACCTCGACCTTACCGAAATCCGGAGAGAAGTTCATCGACGGGTCTTCGGTGGTGATTCTGCACTGCATGGCGAAGCCTCGGAGTTGAATGTCGTCTTGAGAACCGATGCCGATGTCGGACAACTTTTGACCGCCGGCGATCAAAATCTGAGATTGCACGAGATCGATGCCAGTGACTTCTTCCGTCACGGTGTGTTCAACTTGGATTCGCGGGTTCACTTCCAAGAAGTAGTGACGACCCTCGTTGTCCACCATGAACTCAACCGTACCGGCGTTGCGGTAATCGACGTGCTTGGCGAGCGCCACGGCGTCGTCGAACAATCGCTGACGAAGCACAGGATCGAGGTTCGGCGCCGGCGCGAGCTCGACAACCTTTTGATGTCGACGCTGCACGGAGCAATCGCGCTCACCCAAGTGCACGACGTTACCGTAGTTATCGGCGAGAATCTGCACTTCGATGTGTCTGGGCGCCTGGACGTATCGCTCCAAAAACATTCTCCCGTCGCCGAACGCCGTCTGCGCCTCGCTCGACGCGCGCTTGAACGCATCCTCGAGCTCAGAAAACTCCTTCACCACGCGCATACCGCGTCCACCACCACCCATGGCCGCCTTGAGCATGATCGGCATGCCGAACTCTTCCGCGAATGCCAACGCATCCTGCACGTTTGCCGTCGCCTCCTCCGTTCCCGGCACCAACGGCAACCCGCACTCCTTCGCCTTCGCCTTGGCGATCACCTTATCGCCCATCTCCATCAGCGTCTGCGAGCGAGGTCCGATCAATACGATCCCTTCCTCTTCGCACCGTCTCGCGAAATCCGCGTTCTCGCTCAACAATCCGTATCCCGGGTGAATCGCCTGCGCCCCGTTATCCTTGGCGCATCGAATCACCGATTCGTAATCCAAATACGCCGCCACCGGCGCCTTCCCGCGACCGACCTCGTACGACTCATCCGCCTTATACCTATGCGTCGATTGTCGATCCGCCTCCGCGAACACCGCCACCGTCTTCATCCCGAGCTCCGTGCCCGCTCGGAAGACGCGCACCGCGATTTCCCCGCGGTTGGCGCATAAAATCTTCGTAAACCCGCTCTTCGCCCGCAGGATGCTGTCCAGACTCGGCCCTTTCGCGGCATCCGCATCCTCGCTCACCGCGGCTCGAATCACGCGCGCCACTCTCGCGCGACGCGGCGCTCGCGCCCCTCTTCGCGCGTCCCTCTGCCCACCGATCGCGGCGGCGGCGGATGCGCTCTTCGTCGCCATGACGCGCGACGCTCGACCCTCTCTCGACGGTGCGCGCGCGACGAGCCGACGCGGGTTACGTTCGTTCGCGCCACGTGCGTGCGCGACGACCTCGAGGTGCGCGCGCGCGTGTGACGACGCGATCCCATTCGGGGACGAGGCAAAAGTGCAAACCCTTCTCAGAGGGGCGCCGGCGGCGGTTCGGTCGGCGGCGCGCGTTCGGTCGGTCGGTCGAGACGCGGAAGAATGGCGTAAAACGCGTGCGAGAGGTGTGCTATTACACTACCACGGTCGGTCGGTCGAACGAACGCGTCGACGCGCGGCGAAGAAGACGACGACGTGGTCGTCGCCGAAGAGGGTCGAAGCGCGCGCGAAGGCTCGCCGAAGAGGGACGGCGAGCGACGCGGCGGCGCGGCGATCATCGCATCGATCGCACGGCACCTATTTTCTCATACGAACACGTCGCCGTCGCCACGATGCGCGCCGTCGTCCCACTCTTGATGGTGACGTCCACCGTCGCCGCGAAGGGTTCGCGCGCGTCCGCCACCTCGACGACGCGCGACCGCAGCGTCAACGGTTCACCCGGACTCACGCTCTCCAACGCTCGAACACTCAGCGCTTTCATCTTCATCAACGGCGGTCGAGGTAAAATCGCGCGATCCATCAACGCGATCGAACACGCCCAATTCCCGTGCGCGCTCGCGACGGCGCCCAACATCGCCGGCGCGACGACGCCCGGAAACTCTTCGTATTGGCGGGGAAACGACGCGCGCGACTCGAGCGCGTGCGCCTCGTCGTCGCACCGAAACGTCTCCAGTCCGATTTTCCCGGGCGTGTCCGACGACGCGAGTCCGCTGACGAAATCGATGCACTGCGGGTCGTACGCCTCTTGGAGGGAACGACGAGGACGCGCGTCGACGTACGCGGCGTCGACGCCGAGCGTCACCGCCGGGTGCGCGCGAGAATTACACGGATTGACGTCGACGCCTCGAGACGCGAGTTCGGCCCATCGTTCGGCGGCGGATTCGTCGGACGCGTGCGATGCGTACGCGCGACGGTGCGTCGTCGTCGTCGTCGTCGTCGTCGTCGTCGTCGTCGTCGTCGCGGACGCACCGGTCGTCGATGATGACGCGCGAATCGCGCGCTGACGAAGATTGTGGAGCTCGCGATGAATCGTCGCCGTCGACGCGGATGTGGACGTCGTGGACGCCGTGCGCGCGCGCGCGAGGTGGGCAAGCGCGTGTTTCGCCGTTCGCGCGCGATCGAGCGCGCGCATGGCGACCGAGACGAGCGTCGGCGTGTGATGATTGTCGTGCACGCGCGGCGCTCGACGTCGAGGCGGTTGGGGAACGAATCGAGGATGGACGACGCGCGACGTCACATCGCGCGGCGCGACGCGGTTCGACTGGGAAAAGTGAGAGAGGAGACGATGTGTGCGTCGATGGTGGTCGTCGCGCGCGCGCGCGGTGACGCGCGAGGCGATGGGCGCGCGATGATGACGATTCGGCATCGCCCACGTCGAGACGACGGCGTTCGTTCGCGCGCGACGGCGACGCGCGACGACGGCGACGGCGACGGCGACGACGGCGACGAGCCGACGCCGACGACGTCGACGTGGGCGACGCCTCGACCGTTCGTCAGGTTGAGGAAGACGCCGGCGGGGAAACGACCGTGCGAGAGGTGCGACGGGTACGGCGAGGCGACGTGCGCCGCGTGCGTCGGGTCTGGACGGGTCCAATTTGCGGGCGGTGGTGGGATGTTCGAGCGCGGTGCGTGGCCTCGATGGTGTGGAGACTGTCGAGGATGCGGAGTGTGCGCGTGCGGGGATTGTTTCGGCACGGGGGCGCACAGGGATCCCATCGGGTTTCGGTTGGGCGACGACTAGCGTCAGAGCGCCGGAGTTTGTAATAATGTATTCTTTTCCTTTACAATCGCACGTACAACGCGCGTTATTCGCTATGTGCTATGAGCTAGTGCGCGTTCGCGCGCTCACTCGTCGTCGACGGCGAGCGCGGCGAGGATGCTGTCGAGCATGGCGACGCGGTCGCGGGCGAGCTCGCGGCGAAGACTCGCGCTTCGCGAGAGTTCGAGCTCGAACCGGTCGCGCCGCGACGGTTTGTGTGTCTCCGAGCATTGCGACGCGTTCGTCGTCGCGCGTTTCAACAGTCGCGCGATTTTTCGTCGCGCGGCGTCGATATCGCGCACGGCGGCGACCGCGTCGTCGCCGTCGGCGTCCGCCGAAAACGAACCGTCGCGCGCGTCCGGCGTCACGTCTTCGTCGTCCGACGCCCCCTCGTCCGCACGCGCGAACGAAAACGAACGCACGACACTCGCCGTCGACGCGTCCGCGCGCGACTGTCCAGACGTCCGCGCGTGCGCGTCTCCTTTTCCTTCTCCTCTGTCGCCGTCGTCGCCCGGCGCGCGTCGTCTCGCCACCGCCTCGTACGCCCGCTCCGCCGCCTCCACCCTCACCCGCGCGCGCCGCTCTGCGTCCTCAAACACGCGTTCCCGTCGCAGCGTCGCCTCGACCGCGCGCGCGAGCGCCAACGCATCGCTCGCGCGTTCGAACGCCGTCGCGCGCGCCGTCCCGTCGACGTCGTCTCGTCCCGACGCCGCCTCGTCGTCCCCGCGCGCGCGCGTCGGTCCGCGCGTCGACGCGCGCGCGTCATCGACCACAACGTTCGCCTCGACGCGCGCCGCGTCTCGCGCCGTCGTCGTCGTCGGCGGCGGCGACGCATCGAAACGTCTCGCGCTCGAACCGTGCGCCGCGGGCGCGTCCTCCTCCGCCTCCTCCACGGGCGCGACGCGTCCGCGCGAAAACGCGGCGATTCGATCGCGCACGCTCGTCATGACGTCGTCGAGCGCGCGCGCGCGGCGACGCCGGAGACCGCGCGGCGCGAGGTGCCGAGTGAATCGACGCGAGACGTCGGTCGACACATCCAGCCGCGCTTCGTCGTCGTCGTCGACGAGACGCCGCGCGCGAGACAGACACGAACGACCGCGCGCGAAACGAGCACGCATCATGGTGCGTCGAACGCGCCCGTCGAACGCGCGTCGAACGCGCCCGTCCATCCTCGTCGTCCGTCACCATCGTCGGTCGACGATGTAGATTCCGAAGAGTCGCGAACGATCGCGTCTCTCTCTCGCGCGCCGAGACGCGCGCGCGCGAACCGCTCGATCGATCCACTGACGCGCATCGTCTCCCTCGCGCGGTCCCGGCGTTTCCCTCGCGCGCAGGCTGATTTCGTCGGGAAACAGTTCGACAAGGAGGAGGTTGGGAAAAAGGTGCTCGAGCAATACGACGACGAGGATCGACGTCTCTTTTACACCATCGTCATGGGCGGTGGTGGGGATGACATACACTTTGGCATTTACCGAAACCCGACGGACGGCGTGCGTGAATCGAGCGCGGCGACGACGGCGTGGATGATGACGCAGTTGGACATGGCGAGACCGATCGCGCGCGGCGATCGGTTGCTGGACATCGGCAGCGGCCACGGCGGCGGATCGCACGCGTTGGCGAAGACGTATGGATGTAAAGTGATGGGATATAACATTGGTCCGGGGCAAAACGCGCAAAACTTGGCCAAGGCGAAGGAACTCGGTCTCGGGGATCTCGTGGACGCCATGGTGGGCGATATTAACCAGCCGTTTCCGGCGGAGTGGACGAACGCGTTCGACGGCGCGTGGTCGTGCGAGGTGCTCTGTCACGCCGGTGATAAGGCGGCGTTGTTCAAGGAAGTGCACCGTGTGTTGAAACCGGGCGCCGCGTTCGTGTTTTCGGACATCATGGGCGCCGACGGTGCGGATGAAAAGACGCTCAAGGGGTTCACCGATCGAAACGCCACCACGGTGATGGGTCGCCCGTCGTCGTACCTCAAGTGCATCAAGGATGCGGGCTTGGAGTACGTCACGTGGTGGGACGGAAGCAACCACTTGGAGACGTACTTCAGGGACATGATCAAGCAAATCGACACCCATCGCGAAGAGATGCTCTCCAAGGGACTCACGGCGCAGTACCTCGACAACTGGCTCGAATCTCTCACCGAGCGCGCCGACACGCAACGCGATCACGGCGTCTTCGCGTGGGGCGTCTTCGTGTGCCGCAAGCCTCTGGCGTGAAACGATGCGGACGCCGACGAGGCGCGAAAGACATCTCGCCGCTCGAACTGAATTGTTTATGTTTCATTCTTTTTAATTCCACCCTCGAGTTGTAATTCCAACGCTAACGTTATTCAAGAACGAAATCGCGCCGCCGCGTCAGTATTAGATTTCGAATGTGCATATCGTGAATATTAAAATCAACTGTTTATCATTTTGTTTTGTTTTACCGTAACGCTCGTCAAAAGGTGCGAGCGTCGTCGGGTTCGGCTGTCGGCGTGGAATCGTTCGCGTCTCGACGCGCGAGCACCGCTCGACGCACGCGAGATTTAAAAACTTACATTTCTCCCGGCAAGAGGGTGTCCTCGAGATCGATCGGGCAGCCGTCGCCACTCGAGACGTGTGCAGTACCCATAATGTGAGAGACGCACCCCTTCTCGCCCGCGAGCTCTTCTTCGCTCTTGGCCATGCGTTCGCGAAGCCAGTCGTTGATCTCCAAGCCCTCGACGAATTCGTACGAGCCGTCGCCGGTGGACCGGCACGGGAACGAGTACACCAAGCCGTCCCGGATGCCGTACGGGTTACCGTTGCTAAGAACAGCCGTGGAGAACCAGTCGCCCTCCGCGGTCGGGTTCACCAAGTCTCTGATGGCGTTCTCGATGGACACCGCCGTGGACGCCGCCGAGGAGCGACCCCACTTTTTAATCAACAAGCCGCCGCGCGTTTGAATCGCCGGGGTGAAATCGTTCTCGAGCCACTCCTTGTCAGCGATCACATTGGTCGCCTTCTCACCGTTGATCTTCGCGTTGACGAAATCCGGCACCTGCGTCGTGGAGTGGTTGCCCCAAATCACGACGTTACTCACCGTCTCGTAAAACACGCCCGCCTTGATGGCGAGTTGGCACTTGGCTCGGTTTTCATCGAGCTTGGTCAACGCGTGGAAGTTGCGCGGATCCAAGTTGGGCGCGTGCGAGAGCGCGATCAACGCGTTCGTGTTGCACGGGTTCCCGACGACGATCACCTTACACGTCGGCTTGGCGACGTCGTTCAACGCCTTGCCCTGTTCGGCGAAGATGGAGCCGTTCATGTCGAGCAAATCACCACGCTCCATGCCCGGTCCGCGCGGTTTCGCCCCGATCAACAGCGCCCAATCCGCGTCCACGAACACTTTTCTGCAATCGATGCCGATGTCCACCTCTCTCAACAACGGAAACAAACAATCCTCGAGCTCCATCGCCACGCCCTCCAGCGCCGTCTTGCTTCGCTCGCTCCCGAGCAAACGCAACACCACCGGTTGATTCGGACCGAACACCGAACCACTCGCGATCTTAAACAACAAGTGGTTCGAAATCTGTCCAGCCGCACCGCTCACGCACACCGTGATGGTCGGTTTCCACGTCTCCGGTCGATGTTCCAGATCGCGCGAAATGTCGTATTCGAGTCGAAACACGCCGAGTGGATCATCCGCCGTGCGTCCGACGCCCGCCGGGGTGTTTCGTCGAACGACGGCGTCCCCACGCGACGATCGTTTCGCCATCCTCGTCGTCGTCGACACACCGCGCGCGCGCGCGTCGCCAAGCGTCGTCGCCGTCGTCGACACACCGCGCGCCGCCACCGTCGATCGTCGCATCGTCGTCGTCGTCGTCGTCGTCGTCTTCACCGCCGCGCCGCGCATCGTCGTCGTCGTCGTCATCATGATCCCGGACACGGTACGGTCCGTCGTCTCGTCGTCCGCGCGCGCGCGACTGTGTCGCCGTCGCCCCGCGTCGTCGTCGTCGTCGTCGTCGTCGTCGCGCGCGATCGAAACGAATCCCCGAGGGGACTCGTCTTTGAGTCACGACTCGTCAAAATAACACCACGTCGACCCATCGCGCGCCGGCGCCGCGTCGGCGCGCGCCCGCGTCCAATCGCCCGCGGCGACGTCGGCGCGGCGTCCAATCGCGTGACGGGGTGACTCCCGGGTGTGCGGGACCCAACCGTCGCGCGCAACCGGCGCGGCGACGGATGGATGGTTGGATCGGGCGCGGGGAGGGAGAAGACGTGAAGATGGGCGCGGCGCGCGCGCGAGACGACGGCGGTGATGACGACGATGGAGTCGTGGGCGGCGCGCGCGGTGGACGCGATCGCGCGTCGGGACGGGTTCGCGTTGACGGCGTGCGTGTCGGCGCGAGGCATCGTCGATGGGCGCGACGCATCGTCATCGGCCGCGCCCGGTGAAGAATCCGTCGAGTCGATCGAGCTCCGCGCGCGGGAACGCGTGGGGCGACGCGGTGGTGCGCGCGAACCGTGGGACGAGACACTGAGCGCGTTCTACGCCGCGTCGATGGGTGGGACGCGATGGGCGGTGGAGGCGGCGGACGCGCACGCGAGGGGCGTCAAGGGGCTCGTCAAGGCGTTTCGAGGCGACGACGACGGCGCGTGGGCGGCGCCGGCGGTGTACGCGTGTGTCGACGACGCGAGGGTGTTCGCGGAGCGCGCGGACGCGGAGTTGAAGCGGCGAGGTGAGAAACCGTGTAAATTAGCCGACGTCGGGTCGACGTTGATGTTGGTGTACAGAGCGGTGTCGCAGACGTCGTCGCACGAAAAAAAGGCGCCGCAGTTGCACGTGGTGAACGCGCTGTTCAAGGTGTACTTTAAGCTCAACGCGCTGCATCTGTGCAAGAATCTCATCAACGCGGTAAATTTACCGACGTTTTTACCCTTCGATTCGTTTCCGAAATCGGAAAAGGTGACGTATAATTTTTACGTCGGACGGTTGGCGGTGTTCGAGGACGCGTACGAACGCGCGGCGACGCACCTCGAGTACGCGTTCGCGCACTGTCACGTCGAGAGTCGGAAAAACGTGCGATTAATCCTGCAGTACTTGATTCCAGTCAAGCTCATCTTGGGGGTGTTACCGTCGGCGCGATTACTCCAGACGTACGATTTACGCGAATTCGTCGACGTCGTCGAGGCGGTGCGCAGAGGCGACGTGCGTCTGCTCAACGCCGCCCTCGACGCCAACGAGAGCACCTTCATCAAACAGGGCACGTACTTGATCCTAGAAAAACTTCGCATGTCCGTGTACAGAACCCTCTTCAAGAAGATTCACGCCATTCACGGCGAACGAGAGACGAACAAGGCGAATCAAGTCGCGTTGGCAAAGTTTCAACGCGCGCTTCGATGGTGCGGCGTCGACGACGTCGACCTCGACGAGGTCGAGTGCGTCGTCGCCAACCTCATCTTTCGCAAGTTTGTCAAGGGGTACATTTCCCATAAAAACCGCGTCGTCGTGCTCTCAAAGGCGGACCCGTTTCCACCTTTGAAGACGGTCTTCGCCGACTAGTCGCGCGCGCGCCCCGTTGTACGATAAAACAAAACAATCCATCCACGCGTCATTCATCCTCGCGTCTCGTCCGTCGACATGCGCGATCTCGGGCGAGACGGCGCCGCGGCGCTCGTCACCGCCGGTGCGGTCGGTCTCGCCGTCGGCGCCGCCAAGTTCGCGTCGTGGTGCGTCGTCGTCTCGCCGTCTCGTCGTCTCGTCTCGTCTCGTCTCGTCCGGGACACGCACGTATGTATCCATTCTTCCCTTCTCCGTGACTGACGCGCGACGCGCGTCGACTCGACGTAGGATCTCGTTCACGCCCGCGCGCGCGTCCGTCGTGTCCGCGATCGCGTACGGCGTCAACGTGGCGACGGTGTCGCTTCCGGGACGCATCGACGGGGAGATGCAAAAGCGCGCGAGAGAGCGCGAAAAGGCGGCGGCGAAGGATGCTGGCGACGCGAAGCGCGCGGCGCAGGCGAAGGAGACCGCAAAGGTGCACGCGATTCCGTTGGATAGCGAATACAGATCGCTGTTCACGCCGGCGGGATGGGCGTTTGCGATTTGGGGCGCCATTTACGCGGGCGAGGCGGCGTTCGCGGCGCACGCGTTGGCGAGTCCGGACGCGGTGGTGCGCGACGTCGCGCCGTGGTGGACGCTCGCGTGTGGATTGCAAGGACTGTGGTGTCTGGCGTTCAGACCTTGGGCGTCCAAGCCGCGTCACTTTTGGGTGAGCAGCGCGTTGCTCGTCGCCGAGGCGGCGGCGTTGGGCGTCGCGCACCGCGCGCTTCGCGCGGCGGTGACCACCATGTCGGCGGCGCGATACTGGACGACGCACGTGCCGCTCTCGATGCACTTTGGCTGGATTTCGTGCGCGTCTTTGGTGAACATGAACTCATTCGTGGCGAAGACGTGCGCGTTGGACACCCAACTCGCCGTCGCGTTTCTCAGTTCCTTCGGCGCCGCCGCGCTCGGATGCGCGGTGACGCTCCGAACGGGTGATCCCGTGTACGCGTGCGTCATCGCGTGGGCGCTCAGCGCCGTGGCGAGCGACGGTGGTAAGCGCACGAGCGAGACGCTCGGCGACGCCCCTCTCAAGGCGTTGGCCAAGTCGGCGCGGTGGAGCGCGCGAATCGCCCTCGCGGGCGTCGTCGCGAGCCGAGTCATCGCGTCGCTCTCGGCGTGAGCGCGAGACACGAACGACGATTGTTCTTCATCGTCGGATGGTTACAATAGAGGTTACTGTAGTAGGATTTATTAGAGTCGTGTTTTCGTTTTTGTGATGCATGCGCCCGTCCCGCTCGCGCTCATCGTCGTCGCGAGCTCGATCGCGAGCTCGAACGCTTCGGCGCCGACTTCTTCGCCGCGGGCGCCTTCTTCTTCTTCCCACCACCGATCTTCGGCAGCGGCAACGCGCCTCCGTAGAGACCGACGGCCAACGCGACGACGCACGCCGCCGCGCCCGACAATTTCGTCGGGCACATCGCGTTCCCGCGCACGTACACATCGAACAGAGAGAACGCGTGCATCATCAAAAACACTTCCGCGAGCGCTCTCTTCGTGCCCTTGGCCGCGTTCGCCGCGTGGTGCGAGATCAACGCGAGCGACACGTCCCGAACGACGCAACGGGTAATCTTGTCCCCGATCGCCGCGACACCGTCCTCCACGACGCACGACAGCGCGACGAGCGCCGTGACGAGGGCTTGCAACTTAAGCGCTTTGCTCAGGGCCATATCGCGAGTGGAGTCGATCGTGCGTTCGCGCGCGTCGTCGAGTCGCGCGCCGACGCGATTCATTCCCACCCTCGAGTCGATTCATGTCCGACCTGAATCGACGCGTCACATCGACGAGTCATGACTCGAGACCCTCGAGGGGATCGAAGGATTTGTTCCCCTCTCGTCTCGTCTCGGCCCCGTCGTGCGATCGGTCGGCGCGTCACTTCGCGCGCGAGAGAGAATCGACCGCGCGCGTCGACCGCGTCATGACGCCCGTCGACGTCGTCTCCTCGTCGTCGGACACCGTGCGCGTGCTCGTGCGCATACGTCCGCCGAACGCGCGCGAGATCACCTCTGGGTACGTCGAGGCGGTCAAGGCGCATCCCGATGAGCGCGCGCTCACGCTCGCGAGAGGCGGCGCGCGGGAGAGCGTGAAATCGGCGCCGTGTCAGAGCTTTGCGTTCGACGACGTGTGCGGGCAGAGCGTGTCGCAGAGAGAGATTTTCGAGCGCGTGGGGATGGACGCGGTGGACGGCGCGGTGGACGGCGTGCACGGGTGCGTGCTCGCGTACGGGCAGACCGGGGCGGGGAAGACGTACTCGATGCAAGGCGTGGACGGAGGGAGAGGCGGTGCGCACACGATGCGTGGTCGCGGAGACGACGATGGGGACGACGTGGTGATGTCGGAGGATGAATCAGAGTTTGCGGGGGAAGCGTCGACGGATTTGGACGACGAACACGCGGGATTGATTCCGCGCGCGTTGAGACGACTCTTCGAACGCGTCGAGAAGAAGCGCGCGGAGGCGGCGGCGAACGGAGGTTCGTGTGACATTGAGGTGAAGTGTTCGTACCTGGAGATTTATAACGAGACGTTGAGAGATTTGTTGATGTGCGTCGATCACGACGGACCGGCGCCGAACGTGCGCGAAGACGCCAAGCGAGGGACGTTCGTGGAGAATTGTCACGAGGAGCGCGTGTACGGTGCCGAACAGACGTACGAGACGTTTTTGCGAGGCGCGGCGAATCGACGCGTCGGACAGACGAACATGAACGCCGATTCCTCGCGTTCGCACAGCGTGTTTACGATTTCCATCGAGTCCAAGACGACGCACGGGGAGACCGGGGCGAAAACCAAGACGAGCGCGTTGTTACACCTCGTCGATCTCGCTGGAAGTGAGCGACAGAAGAGCACCGACGCCGCCGGAGAGCGATTAAAGGAGGCGAGCGCCATCAACAAGTCTCTGAGCGCGCTCGGGAACGTCATCAAGGCGCTCGTCGACGTGGCCGACGGAAAGGAGCGTCACGTGCCGTATCGGGATTCGAAATTGACCTTTCTTCTCAAAGACGCGCTGGGCGGGCGGGCGCGGTGCACGCTCCTCGCGTGCGTGTCTCCAGCGATGGTGAACGTCGAGGAGACGACGAGCACGCTCAAGTTTGCGCAACGGGCGAAAATGGTCAAGGTTCGCGCGGTGGTCAACGAGGAATCCATCGGGTCGGCGAACGAACTCGCGGCTGAGGTGACGCGTCTGCGCGCGATGCTCGCCGAGGGAGGCGGATCTGGAGGCGGAGGCGGAGCGTCATGCGCTGACGTCGCCGCGCTCGAAGACATCATGGCCAAAGCGAATCGTGCGGCGGCGGCGGCGGCCAAGGATAGCGAAGAGGAGGTGCAAAAGTTAAGCGCCAAGCTCGAGCAGACGAAAGATTTGTGTGCGTGTTTGGATAAGAATTTACAATCCGCCAAGATGATCATTCGTCTTCGCGACGAGGCGTTGAAGAAGAAGGCGTTGACGCCGGAGATTGTTAACGCGGAGATCGACGAACTTCGAAAGCAAAACGAACACCCTCCCGAGGTGGTTCGCGTGCGCATCGAGCTCGCCGAGCTTCAAGAGCGCGCCGAACGATTGCAAGCGGAGAATGAACGCTCGGCGAATCGAGGTCGATTGGCTACCGCCGAGGCGGAGCTCAAGGATTTGCGCCGACTCGTCGTCGCCGAGGGTGAACTCACGGCGAAGGCTTTGGAGGAAAAGGCGCTCGCGTTGCGATCCACGGATGAGGTCGAGGCGCGAAATAAAGAGCTCGAAGCGCGCGCAGAGGACGCGGCGAGACGCGCGACGGAGAGCGAAAAGGCGGCCGAGGCGGCGCGCGAGGCGCAACTCGCCGCCGAAGTGTTGGAAAACGAGTACAAGATGGCCAAGGAAACCGCCGAGGCAGAGCGCGCGCGCGTGCAAGCGACGTTTGAAGAGAACAAGGAAATCATGGAAGAGATGTTTTCCAAGTTGGAATCGCTCGCCGCGCACAAGATGCAAGCGGATAAGGAGCGCGCCGAGCTGGAGGAGCGACTTCGCCAAGCCGAGGCCAAGGCGTCAAACGCCAACGCGTCGTTCGAGGAGACGACGAACGCACTCGCGAACGCCAAAGCGGAGTTAGAGAAGGCACAAGGGACGATCGATACCGCGCTGGCGACGCAAAAGATAGAACACGAGGCGGTTCTGGAGGCGAAGCACGCGGAGTTTGAAGCGGCGATGGCGGAATCCGAAGCCTCGCGCGAAGCCGCATTGGCGACGCTGAAGAGCCAACACGAGGCTTCGTTGGCCAGTCTGTCGCGAATGCACGAAGCCTCGCTCGAGAAAGCGAAGAGCGACGTCGGGATTGAATTCGACACCGAGCGCGCGGCGCACGAACGGGCGTTGGAGACGCAAGCGGATGAACTCAAAGCGACGTTTGCCGCAGAGGCGGCGAGCGTTCAAACCGCACACGAGAACGAAATCGCCGCGCTCAGAGAACAACACGCGCAGGCATTGGAGAGAGTGAGAGAGGAGATGGAGGCGTCGAAAACGGAACTTGTTGATGCGCACACGTCCAAGCTCGCCGCGCAAGCGCAGGCGTTCTCTGAGCAGATTGAAAAGATCAATGCCGCGCAGGCGCAAGCCATCGCGGCGCTTGAACAACGGCACGCCGACGCCATGGCTGACGTCGAAGCCAGGCTTGCGAGCGCGAGCGAACAGACCGATAATTCTGCTTTGGAATCCGCCTACTTGGAAAAGTTGGAAGCCGTCAACGAAGAGCACGCGAAATCCATGGAGGAGCTCGAAGGCGAGTACAAGGCGCAAATCGACACTCTCGAAAAGGCGTTGGCGTCGAAGAACGACGCGCACAGGGTGGCCGAAGAAGCGTTGATCGAAGAGCACACGGTAGCGTTGGAAGAGCAAAAGAGTCTTCTGAGCACTGCGTTCGCTGCGGACATCAGGAACGCAGAAAAGAAGCTCGCGGCGGCGAGAGAGGAAATCACGAAGGCGAAATCCGCAGCTTCCGCCGAGTTTTCCGCGGCGAGTCAAGCGCAATCTCAGATCAGACAGCTTCAGGAACAAATTGAAGCGAAGGATGACGAAATCAGAACTTTAGAAGACCGACTCATGAGCGGCGCGGAGGGCGATTCCTCGCTCGAAGGCGCTGACGCGCACAACCGTTTGGATGCCAGATTGGACTCGGCGAAAGCGGCGCGCAAGCGAGCCGAGGAACGCGCCCAAGACATGGAGGCAAAGATGAACGCGCTCAACGCCGAGGTGGAGGAAGAGCGCAAGTCCATCGCGGCGACGAAGAGCAAGTATTCCGCCGCGAGGTCGCGCATCGAATCCTTAGAAGTCGCTCTTCACGCGGCGAAATCGGAGCTCGCTCAGCTCAAGGGTCTCGACCCCCCACCGAGCGTGTCGAAGACTCCCGCGAGAACGCCCGCGGTCAAGCGTTCGATAGCCGGTCGAACGCCTGCGAGAACGCCCGGAACGATGGGCACCGCTCGCCGCATTCTGAGCACGGTCAACGCCGACGAACCGCCGTCGAGTCCGTCTGCGACGCGACCAATCAAACACATGCGTTTCGACAGCCCGAGCGCCGGCGAGCGCACCAAGCCCGTCATTAAGCGCCCCGAGCTCGAGGGTATCCGACGCGGCACCGGACGTTTGCTCTCCAAGCCGGCGATGCGCGTGCAAGCGAACAAACCGAGCGAGCGAGACGCCTAGACTTCCTTCTTTAATCAAATTTCTATCTTTGTACAACGGGATCACGCCCTCTACGACTATTACGACGCTACCGTACTCACTCTTTCGTCTCGTCCATCACGTTCTTCTTCACGAACGCCTCCGCCTGCGCCCGTCCAGTCTCCCTCGCCTCGCGTGCTCTCGCCCTGAACGTGTCCCTCGCGTGCTCCTCCGACATCTTCCCCAACGTCTCCGCCATCTCCGTCGTCACGCGATCGATCTCGCGCAGAGACAACTCACCCTCACGCACGGAATCCGCCCCCCACTTGGCGAACGACGCCAGCGCGCGCTCGTTCTCCTCGTTTTTCTTCGTCATCGCCTCGACCTCGCGCTGCGTGCGCTCCAACGCCGCTCGCTCGGCGCGCAGTCGCTCCAACGCGCGCGCCTGTTGCCTGTACACGCGCACGTAATTCCAGAGCGTCTTGAACACCATCCCTCCCTCGCGTCCGGTCGCCGCGACGCGCACTGCAGCCGCGCCCACCGCGCGGCTCAAAGTTTAAATTTTAATGGCATTCATCAAGATGAGCTGTCGTCAAAACTCGCCTCGGCGACGGTCGATCTCTCGACCGCGCGCTTCACACGACCACGAGCGAACACATGAGCGATCCCGCGTGCGCACAGCCCGCGCCCGCCGCGCCGCCGACCGCTGAATCCGCGCCGCCGACGCGACAAAAGCGCGAGCGCAAACAGACCGCCTTCTTGGGCGCTGACGACGGGAACGACGCCCCGACGCGCAAACGCGTCGAGTTCAAGCCGGGACGCGGAACCAAGCTCGCGGACATCCCGAACGTCGCGTTCCGCCTGTCCAAGATCTCGCGCAAGGATGACATCTTAAAGTTCATCTACCGCGTCTTGTACAAGGGCGTCGGGAAGCAGATGACCATCAAAAAGGACATCGGTGAATTTTCGGGATGGACGTTCGAGAACGACGCCGAACGCGCGGTGAAGGAGGAATTGTTGAGTCGAGCGTTCAAGGACACGCTGCACGAAATCTTGGACCTGTTTGAGGTGCCGAGAGGAAGCGGGGCGGAAGGGAAGAAGGAGGCGCAGGTGGCGCGCTTGATGGCGTTTTTGGACGCGCCGCGAGAGAGCGGGAAAAAGTCTCTCGCGGAGGCGGAAGAGAAAAAGAAGAAGGCGCGCGAGCGCAAGAGAGAACGTTCGACGAAGAAGGCTGCGGCCAAGGCGAAATCCGCGGCCAAGGCGAGCGGTGGGTCCGCCAAACAGGCGGCTTTGATTAAAAAGCTTCGAGCCGAAAACGCGGCGCTTCGAGCCAAGCTCGCCAAGTTGACCGGCGAGGAAGAACCGGCGGGCGAAGACGACGGAGACCAAGACGAGGAAGAGGAGGAGGAAGAGGAGGAAGAAGAAGAGGAATCCGAGGAAGAGGAAGAGGAGGAATCTGAAGACGAAGAACAAGAAGAAGACTCGGACGAAGAGTTCACCGACAAACCGGCGCCCAAGCGAGCCAAACCGGCCGCGCCCAAGCCCGCGCCCAAGGACCCAACGCCGGAACCAGAACCGGAACCGAAACCGGAACCGGAACCGGAACCGAAACCGGCACCCGCGCCCGCCGCGGCGCCGACGCCGGCCGCCCCCGCCGCGCCCAAGCCCGCGCCCGCCGCGCCCGCCGCGGAGCCCGCCCGCCAACCGCCGACGGCCGCCGAGCTCGCCGACGCCATCAAAGTCATGCTCAGCGACGCCAACATGGATGAAGTCTCCATGAAATCCGTCCGCCAAGGTCTCGAGACCAAGTTCGGCATGTCCCTCTCCGAACGCAAGGCGGAAATCAAAACCGTCGTCACGGATTTCCTCGAGAACAGATAGACGATCGAACGACGCCTCGCGTCCATTGTAACGACGCGCGCCTCACCGATGACCCCACTCGCGCACGCAACCGCACCGTCTCGCGCCCGACGTCGCGCGCCACCGCGCGCCACCGCGCCGTTCATCAGGAAGTCTCCGAATGTGAGATATTTTGCGTTTTTTCCGGGTGTCCCAACACTAATCAATTCCGTCGCCTCGCCATACGCCGTCGCGCGCGCGCGCATCGCGACGACCGCCGTCGATCGCGACACTCTTCGCGCGCGCTTCCGTGTCGTCCGACATCATGGTGCACTACGTCTCTCGCGGCGCGTTGGCGACGCGCGCGGATGAGGCCACGCCGCTTCGAGGCCACGACGATGCGACCGATCGCGTGTCGCGCACGCACCGCGCGCGCGTCGCCTCGGTCGTCGGCGTCGCGGGACTCGCGCTGGTCGGGCTTGGATACGCCGGCGGCGCGGTCACGGTTGGACCGACGTACGCGACGACGACGACGAGCGCGTTGGGACAAGGGGGCTCGGATTTGGCGCCGGGAACGTATTTGGTCCAAGGCGGGTGGCAACGCGCAAAGAACCGCCCAGAGCAGGCGTGGTGTCGATGGAGCGATGGAAACGGGTTCAACGGTAAGAATGGATTCCGATGCGCCGGTCGGTGCGACGCGAATTGGCCGCACGCGCGCGATAAAGCGGAGACTATTGAAATCGGCGCGGTGAACGACGACGACGGAAACGACACCGGATACCGAACCATCAAGCGCGTCGCTCCGGATTCGGGCATCGAGTCGTGGTGCGTCACGGATAAGAATAACGAGCGCGGTCGCGGATGGCCTGGGTTCAAGAAACGGTTCATCTTGTGCGATAAGCAAAAGACGAGCGACAACGATTACGGCACGCCGGGTAAGTTTGAGATTAAATCCATCGGCGACGGCAACTACGGCATCAAGAGTCTCGATTGGGGACGGTTCTGCCACGATAAAGGTGGCAAAGCTGAGTGTGCCTTCGCTGGTACTATCAATCCCCACGCCAAGTGGCGTTTCGTTCGCGTCAATGACACGGCCAACTACTTCGATTCGTGCCCGTCTGACTCGGCGTAAACGCGTCTCGCGTAAACGCGTCTCGCGACCGCTCAAGACGCAAGAAGTTGAAAAAAAAGAATCATTTTGTAAGAAAAATCGTGTTTTCCCTCTCCATATCGATGTATGCGTGCGTTGTCTACTATTACATGTACGTTGTTTGTTTGTTCATCACGCGGCGACGGAGGCGATGCGCTCGATGTCGGCGACGATTGAGGTGAGTTGCGCCACCAAATCTCCGTCGCTCGATCGTTTGGCACACTCCTTGGAGACGCGCATCCACGGTTCTCTCAGCTCGGGTTGCGCCTCAAACGTCTCACACAGCACGTCGGCGCGACCGAGGACGGTGGCGAGCAATAGCGTCCAATCCGTGCACTCGGCGTCGCGCGCGGCGTCGAGAAGCGTCGTGGCGTACGCCGCGTCGCTTCTACCGCCGGGATCGCGCGACGATTCGACGGCGAAGAGACTCTTCGACCGCGGACTGTGAAAAAGCGTCCCGCGACGGGATTTCGTCTCTCGAAGACACAGCCCGGCGTCGATGAGGGCTTTGGAGAAATCGCTAATGTACGCCTCGCCCTTTTCATCCGTCTCGTGTCGCATGTACGCCGCGCCGTCAAAGGAGGTGTACGCGATGAAAGCGCCCATCTCGACGACATCTCGCTCTCGCGCCAACGCGTCAAAGTGCGCCTTTAACAACTCTTGTTCCGGCGCGTCGAGCGTGAGCTCGCGATCGGCGCGTTCGCCCAACGAGAGCACGCTCTGCGGCGGCGGCGCGATGACGTCGAGCACGCGGCCGAGTAGTCCCGGTTTCCGCTCGACGTCGCGCGTCTTTCGCGCGTCGATCGGCTTCAACAAAAATTTAATCAAATCTTCCACGAGATCGTATTCGCGAGTCTGCAGCGCGGCTTGCATCACCTCCTTGGCTGTCTCTCGTCCGACGTCTTCGCCCTCGAGCTTGTCGATGACGAGAATGTAACACGCCGCGATGCGCACGCGTTTTGACTCGAGCGCGCGGCGACACAACACGCTCGGCTTTCCGGCGTGCTTAAACAGCGCATCCCATCTCGTGTTGTCCGTCTTCCGAGCGACGCTCACGACGATGTCGAGATAATTCGGAAGTTCGGAGAGTAACGCGATGGATTTCTTCAACACGTCTCGCGTGTCAATCTCGCGACTCGACGAGCCCTCCAACGACGTGAAGAGCAACCACTCCAACGCGTGCGTAAAGTGCGGCGTTCGAGCCCGCGCGGCGCGCGCGTATCGCAACGCCGTGTCGTCGCGACCGGTGCGCACGAGCTTTCGCAAAATGTACGGCACGATGGTGTGCACCTTGGGAGCGATGACGTAATACGGAGAATCCACTGAGTCGCCGAACGAAAGCTTTTGCGTGATTCCGACGATGCGATTGAGCTTCATGCTCACCGCGATGGGATACAACTCACGATCGAATTCGAGCTCGGGATTATTCGACGCCCGCTCGATGTCGCACGCGTGCGCGCCCTCGATGAGCACGCGACGTAAACTACCCCGCGGGAAATAACAGATGCGCATGCCCTCGGCGCCGTACGCGAAGATGCAACCACCGTCGGTGGGAAGCGCGTCGTTCGCGCCGACGTCGCTGTCGAATCCACTGCTCTCACCGTCGGCGAGTTGATGCTCCAGCGCCGAACGCTCGCTCACCCAAAACTCGGACACCTTGGTGAAGACGACGACGTCGTCGTCGTGACCGGTGAGATCGACGACGACGACGTCGCCCGCTTCCGTCAACACGACGCACTCCGTCGGCGCTCGCGATTCCGCACTAACGTCCACAGGCGCGATGGCGCACACGCCGACGACGCGCGATGACGATCGCAACGTCGTCTTGCGTCGCTCGCCGTTAATCTCGCGAACGGCGTGCGCGGAGACGTCGCCTCCGCGCGCGTCCACCTCGAACAGCGCAATCTCGCCGTTCTCGAACGCGACGACGAGATGGTTGCCGCACGTGGACGCGCGAGTCGGCTCAAATTGCAGCGGTATGGACGATAATACGTCGCCCGAACCGCCGTTGTCGTAAAACCGCACGCTGTAACACATCTTCATGGTTTTTGAAAACATTCGAGACTCGCCGTGTTTGACGACGACGGCCAACACCGAGCGCGTCGCGCGTCCGCCGTCCTTGGCCGGGAAACTAAACCAGCTGAACGCGATGACTTCAAACGCATTTTCCTCTTCGAAATGTCCAAATAGCCCCCATCGCTCGCGGTGCGTGTCGTACAAGACGCACCCGCGCGTGCCCGCGATGGCGATGTGACTCCCCTCCGGATTCATCGACGCGAGACGCAACGGCCACTGACGATTGAGATACTCTCCCGGAACAACCTCTTGTCGCACGCGAATCTTTCCCGCGGCGTTGGACGCGACGACGATGACTCTGTCGTCGCCGATGAGCAACGACGGTTCCTCCCCGGGAACGTTGTCGGACACGCGAGGGGCGACGTGAATCTTCGGCGCGACTTTCGCGAGCGAGTACTCGAACAATTTCTTCCCGCGCGACGTTTGCACGATGACGAAGAGTGAGAATCCACCGACACCCCACGCGGGCGCGCACAGACACGCGCCGACGTCCGACGTCTCCTCGTTCGCGACGTCCTCCGCGGCGCCGTCGGCGTCACCGATCGCAGAGACGCGCGAGAACGCCGCCGTCGGCGCGCCTCCGTGGCGCACGGAACACATGAGCAAGCACCCCGTTTCGCTCCACACGCTCAGCCCACGCCGACGCCACGCCACGGCGAGCGCTTTACCGTCGTCGGACCACGTCGCGTGCGCCACCGAACCCGTCTCCTCCGCGCCGAAACCCCACGCACCGAGTCCGCACACCATGGTCGGCGTCGACGCGTCGGACGTCGTCGCGTCCTCGTACACGCGCACGTCGCCGTCCGCCGTCCCGAGCGCCAACTTTTTCGATCCTCGATGAAACGCCGCGCACGTCGCCGGACACGGAAACGCGTCGAACCAATTTCTCCTCGTCACCACCCCGTCCTCATCGATCGTCACCACCCCCACCGCCCCGGTGTCGAACCGCATAACAACCGTCCTCGCGTCCGGACACCACGCCACGCTCGTCGCGCCTCCGTCTCGCGCGTCTCGTCTCACCGTCGCGCTTCGTCCCTCCTCACCGTCCTCCCACGACACGAACACCACCCGTCCACGATCGGTCCCGAGAACGATATCATCGTCATCGCTCGCGCAACACGTCGCGCGTTCACCGTCGTCTAAACGCACGACGCGTTCGATCTCGCACGCGCCCGTCGTCGAGTCGTCGTCGCGTCGCGCGCGCTCGGCGCGAGACGCGAACACCTCTCCGCTCTTCGTCACCGTCGCGAACGACGTCGACGTCGTCGTCGATTCTCCACGCATCGCTCGACGCCACGGAATGGATCGATGTCGCGTCTCCTCTCGCGCGTCTCGACGCGGCGCGCGTTCGCGCCACGCGCAGTCGACCAAGGCGTCGCGTTCGTCTCGCGCGTCGACGAAAATCGCCCCAACCCTCGTCGTCGTCGCGTCTCGCTCGAGCGCGCGAACGGTCGCGGCGTGACCGGAGAACACGCACAGGAACGCGCACTCGCGATGCACTCGAACGCCGCACGGCGACGTCGCGTCGAGCGATGATGATTCGACGCGTTGAATGGTGTCATCGCCGTCGATGGAATGATCGACCAAGTGCGTCGGCGCGCGCGACGTCACGGGTTCGACGCGCGGTGTACCGCGAGGAAAGTACATGGGACGTCGACGACGGCGCGTCGACGACGGCGACGACGACCGCGAGGACGACGCGAGGCGGAAGATGACGTTGAGAGGCGGTTTGGCGGTTCGTGACTCAAGGTGCCGGGGGGACTCGAAGGCGGGACGATGGGTCGGATGAGACGTCTCGCGCGCCGCACACGCGCGCGCGTCGACGGACGTCGGTCGACGGACGTCGGTCGAACGCTCGGTCGTCGTCTCTCTCGCGTCGACCGTCGTCGCGCGCGAGACCGCGGTGAGCAGCGCGGGCGCGCGAGAACGGATCGACCGTCGCCGCGCCGCCGATCGGATCTCATCGCGGTCGACATGTCCGCGCCGCGCGCGATGACGATGGGCGCGATCGCGCGCGAGCGTTCGACGACGCGCGTCGCGAGGTCGCGCGCGGCGAACGCGCGCGTCGGCGCGGGGGCGCGGTGGACGCGCGTGGGGGCGATTCGATCGCCGAGCGTGGACGAAGGCGTCGGCGAGTCGTCGGACGAGGACGAGGAGGGCGCGACGATGCGTGCGCGCGCGAGAGAGAGCGCGCGACGGGTGGTGTCGACGTCCACGTCGACGACGGGGCGGGTGAAGAGCGGTGCGGGGCGGGTGAAGACGCCGACGAGAGGGGCGAGACGCGGCGGCGGGGCGAGACGCGCCGACGAGCGCGCAATCGTGGATTTCGCCGTCGTGGGGAGTGGGATCGCGGGTCTGTCGTACGCGTTGGACGCGGCGGAACACGGAGACGTCGCCGTCATCACCAAGGCGCGCGCGTTCGAGGCGGCGACGTCGTACGCGCAGGGTGGGATCAGCGCGGTTGTGGATAAGCTCGATTCGGTGGACGAACACGTGCGCGATACGTGCGTCGCCGGTGGGTATCTGTGCGACGAACGCGCGGTTCGAGTGATGGTGGAGGACTCGACAGCGGCGGTGAAGACGCTCATCGAGCGCGGGACGCGATTCACGCGCGACGCGACGGATGGGAGCTTGCACTTGGCGAGAGAGGGCGGGCACAGTCGTCATCGCATCGTGCACGCGGACGACATGACGGGAAAAGAGATCGAGCGCGCGCTGCTCGAGGCGGCCAAGGCGCACCCACGAATTCAATTTCACGAGTATCACTTCGCCATGGAGTTGTTGAAGACGAGAGACGGTGCGCGGTGCGCGGGGGTGCTCGTCGTCGACGAGGCGCGAGGCGTAACCAAGGAATTCGTCGCGGCGTCCACCGTGCTCGCGTGCGGAGGCGCGGGACATCTGTTCCCGAGCACGACGAATCCCGTGGTGAGCACGGGTGACGGCATCGCCATGGCCACGCGCGCGGGCGTCGCGGTGGCAAACATGGAATTTATGCAGTTTCACCCGACGGCGCTATACACGGGCGAAGGCGGCGCGCCGAAAATGTCACCGAACGAAAACGCGTTCTTGATCACCGAAGCCGTGAGAGGGCACGGCGGTAGACTGTATAACGCCCTCGGCGAGCGTTTCATGTCGAGATACGATGAGCGAGAGGAGCTCGCGCCTCGCGACGTCGTCGCTCGAAGCATCGATAGCGAGATGAAGCGCACCGGTTCGCCGTGCGTCTTCTTGGACATTACGCATGTCGACGGCGATGAAATCAGGCAAAACTTCCCGGGCATCGCCGCTGAGCTCGATAAGCGCGGCATAGACATGACGAAGGATCGCATTCCCGTGGTGCCGGCGGCGCACTACATGTGCGGTGGCATCTCTACGAATGAAAACGGCGAGACGTCTCTACGCGGTCTCTTCGCGTGTGGAGAGGTGGCATACACCGGCGTCCACGGCGCGAATCGGTTGGCGAGTAACTCCCTTTTAGAGGGCATCGTCTTCGCTCGGCGAGCCGTCGTGTCAGTGGCGAACGAACTCGCCGCGTTGCGCGCCGAGTTGCCCTCGAGCGACGCCGACGACGAGCGCCTGCGACAGTGGCTCGACGAACGGTGCGAGGATTTGTCGCGCGGGTTGGTGATGAAGAATTTCACCTACGAAAACGGTGATTGGGAGAAAACGACTCGACGCGAGATTCAGCGGACGATGTGGAACGCGGCGGGCATCGTGCGCACGACGGCGGAGATGGAAGCCGCTCTCTTCAAGCTCCAAGAGCTCGCGTTCGAGAGCGAGGCGCACCTCGCCAAGATGAAGGGATACACGATGCAGTCCGCTGAAATCAGCAACTTGATCGTCGCCGGGCAACTCATGCTCAGGTGCGCGCTCATGCGCCGAGAATCGAGAGGCTTACACTACACTCTCGACCATCCCGAACCCGTCGAGTCGGAGAAACAACCGACCATCGTTTTCGCCGACGTCCCCGTGCGAGCGCCCGCGGCAGCCAGATGATAATATTTATTGTATGCTTTAATGAAGAAAATTACACTGCGTTTTACAACAGAGAGTGGTGATAAAGTTGCGTCGTTTATTAGAAGCGCGTCGATCAAAGCTTGGCAGCGTCGGGGAACAAGCGTTGCGCTTGTTTCACCCCCAAGTCAGCCATGACTTCCTCCGAACCGCCGAGGATGGCGGAAAATTTCGCGGCTCGGTTAAATCCCTCGATGACGCGCCCCATGCCTGTGCGCGTGATGCCTCGACCGCCGAAAATTTGCGCGCTCTCGTCGGCGAAGAGATTCGCCACTCGGGTGCACAAAAACTTTAAAAGAGCAATCGGACCCGCGAGGGCGACGGCTTGCTGCGCGTGCGTCAGCTTAGACATCTGGTACGTGATGGACTCGGTCCAACACTCCACGGCTTCGAGTTGTGACGTCATGCGCGCGAGTTTGTTGCGAATCACCGGCTGCTCGATTAACTTTTTGCCAAACGTTTTACGTTGATTCGCAAACGTGTAGCACTCCTTGAGCACGTTTCGCATGGCGCCGTTCGTGCCGGCGACGATCATCCAGCGTTCGTGGTTAAAGTTGTGCATGATGAGCTTGAAACCATCGCCTTCGCGTCCGAGGAGATTTGTCACGGGTACCTTGACGTTTTCAAAGATGATGTACGAAGTTCCCGCCGCGGGGCTGTACGCCGTCTTGATGGGATTCGTCTCCACACCTTCGCCCCGTTCGATGAGCAACAGCGAGAGCGCTTGCAAACCTTTTCCGCCGGTACGCACGGCGGTGGTGAAGTAATCGCAAAAAGTACCGTTCGTGATCCATTTCTTGACGCCGTTGACGATGTAAAACTTGCCGCAAGGCGTCTTCGTCGCGGTGCACTGAACAGCCGCCACGTCGCTTCCAGCGAACGGATCGCTAATGGCTAAGCAGATTCGCTTCTTACCCATGATACACTCCCTTCCAACCTTTTGTCGCACCTCTGGTCTGGCGAACATGAGCACCGGCGGCACGCCGATGACGAAACCCGCGCCGATGCCGTCGCAGTACCCCGGCACGCCCAAACGCCCGAGCTCCTCGTGCGCGATCATCTCGTGAAACGTGTCAAACTTCTCCGGCGCCAGCCCACCCGGAAGCGTCATCCCGCAGTTATCCACGCAGTCTTTCATCCAAGGTCCCGGCTGTAAACGCGTCGCGAACATCCCCGCCGCGCCCAACTTTTCGTACAACTCCGCCGACGGCGGTTGCCCCGCGATATCCTTTTGCACCATGTCCGGCCGCACGTGCTCGTCGTAAAACGCGCGCACCGCCTGACGAAATCGAACGTGCGATTCATCGTAATACGGACTCGGCGCTCCCTGAAATGCGCTCGGTTCCGCGTACGGCACCGCGCTCAGCGCCCCCGCGTGCCCACCCGCCGCCGCCGCCGTCCCCTCCAGCGTCCCGATTCTGTACTTTTTCGCCGTCTTTTCCAAAATCTCCGCGCGATGCAGCGCGTAAAATGCCTCCGACGCGTCCTGTCCCGCCGCCGCGACGATGAACGACGCACCTCCCGGATGAAACGCCGCAAACTTTGTCAAATCGTACACGCCGTCGCCGATGACCATCCACAAGTCATCCTTCGACGCGTGTCGCGCCACCTCCGCCATCGAGTACGTCCGCGACATGTCGCGTCGACGACAGGTATGTTTTCGTCGATCACCGTCGACCGCGACGCGTTCGTGCGCTCGCGCGAGTCACCGCGCGTCGTTGAATGATGCCAATTTCGAGCAATCCTAACGACCGTCGAGGTTTCGCGAGGTGACCGCGCGACGAACACTTTGAACGCGCGCCACGTCTCGACGCGACGCGCGTCGTCGCTCGCGCGGGGGATACATCGACGAAACGAAATATGTCTCGCGTCCTCGTCGCGCGTCGCGGCGCGTCGACGTCGATCGGTGCGCGCAGAGGTCGTGAACGCGTCGATCGCGACCGCGATCGTCGGCGCGCGGGGATTCATCGGCGAACCGTGCGACGCGTGGAGACGACGCGCGCGGGCACTGAGGTGGTGGACGGTGAGGTGGATTTAGCGTCGATCGATGTGCCGAGAGATTTGTGTCAGATTCGCGCGTACGTGCGGTGGGAAGAGGCGGGAAAGCCGAACGAGACGACGGAGGAATGGAGAGAAGCCGAATTCGCCGCCGCCGTCGTCGATTTAAAGCGCGAGGTGGCGTCGGGGGTGACGCTGAACGACATCAGACGGCGGTACGGACAACCCATCGTGGATGGGGACGATGAGCCGCGGCGCGCGGCGCCGCGCGAGACGACGAGGACGCCGCGGGGCGACGGGCGCGAGGGCGAGCGCGCGGGAGACGCGAACAGCCCGTCGGCGGCGACCGCGACCGAGTCGACGAGCGCCGCGACGAAGGCGACGGCGCCGCCGCCGCCGTCGCAAAAGCCGCCGCCGTCGAATCGTCGCGGTCGCGATTTACGCGCGCTGTTGCCGACACGGACGAAGGACCAGGCGGCGGCGGCGGCGACGAAGACGCCGAGCGAACCGTCCATCATGGCGCGTTGGCGCGCGGTGAAATCCGACGACGGGGAGATGATGATCGGTGATGCGTTGTATCCACTCGCGGACGGCGAACTGTTGGTGCAGGTGTACGAGAAGGGTGGTCGAGACGAGGAAGCGATGAGCGGACCGAGACGAAAAGTCACGGGTCGTCGAGTGGTGCTCACGACGAACGCGCTCGAACCGCTCGTCTGTCACTGGGGGGTGGCGAAGGAGGAACCGGGGGAGTGGATCCTCGCCCCGTCGACAGTGCGTCCTGCGAACACGGAGGCGGTGTCGCACATGAGCTGCGAGACGCTGATGGAGGAATTCACCGGGTGCTTTCCGACGGATCGCGTCTCCACGAGCGCCGCCATGGACGAGGCGGACGCGTACGACGAGTGCGCCTTCATGCAGCGTCTCGCGTTCGATCTTCCGGGCGAGGGACCGGATGAACTCATGGGTTTGCAGTTTGTCTTTCGAAACATCGACGGGAACGCGTGGTTCAAGGACACATCCAACGGAAACGCCAACTATCGCGCGTCGTGCGTTCGCGTGAGCGCCGAGGAACGCGTCTCGGACGAGCTCGTCGACACCATCGTTCGCGCCGAGGCTGGAGGGTCGTGGTGGTCGCTCATGCATCGTTTCAACCTCGCGCGCTCGCTCTTGGAGAAGTATTGCGCGCAGGGCGAGGATGAGGTCAAGGCGAGAAAGGCGGCGGCGAAAATTTTTGTCTGGCTTCGCTACAGCTCGACGCGACAGTTGACGTGGCAACGCAATTACAACGTCAAACCTCGCGAGTTGTCTAGCGCACAATCGCGTCTGACGCACATGCTCGCCGAGCTGTACGTCACCAAGCCGCACCTTCGCGACATGGCGCGTCTGATGCTCAGCACCGTGGGGAAAGGGGGCGACGGCGGGCAGGGCCAACAGATTCGCGACGAAATTTTAAACATCATGCATCGCAACGACATCAAAGAAGTCAAGGGTATATGGATGGAGGAGTGGCATCAAAAGTTGCACAACAACACCACCCCGGACGATATCGTCATCTGCCGCGCGTATTTGGATTTCTTACGGGCCGACGGTGATCTGAGCGCGTACTGGAACGCGCTCGCCGAGGGCGGCGTCACTAAGGAGCGACTCGAATCCTTCGAACGTCCCGTACGAAGCGAACCGATATGGCGGCCGCACATCAAGGAGGCGCTGATTCGAGATTTTGAAAACTATTTAAAGATTCTCAAATCTGTGCACAGTGGTGCGGATTTGGTGGAGAGTTACGACGCGTGCAAACATCGATTGGACGACGCGACGCGGCGCGCCGTCGAATACGTCGTCGCGAGTCAATCCACGGGTAATATTTTCGACGTCGTCAACGCCTGTCTCGACGCGAGACACGGTCTTCGAGACGCCGGATTGGCGAATCCATCTGATTCGTCACTGTGTCGCGATTTACTCTATCTCGATCTCTCCATCGCCGACGCGAGCAACCGCGCCATTCAACGAGGTTCAGACGCCGTCACGGATTGTCAAAGCCTTCTCGAGCTCACCGACATGGTTCTCGAAGACCTCTGTTTATCCTTACCCTCCTCCAACGACGACTTACTGTACAGCTTGATCAGCTGGAGACGCATTCGCGAGCTTCAACGCGACGGCGACGCCTCGTGGGCGCTTCGCGCCAAGGCGACGGCGGATCGCGCGCGACTCGCCATCACCGAGTACGCAGCCGGCGTCTCGGACGGCATGCAACCCGCGGCGACGGCCATCGGGAAGCGATGCGATTGCGATAAGTGGACGATTGATTTATTCTCCGAAGAAGTCATTCGAGGCGGACCCGCGTTCGCGCTGTCGCTCGTCTTGACGAGACTGGACATGTACCTGCGGAGAGAGGCCAACATGGGCGATTGGCAAATAATCTCTCCGGCGACGTGCGCGGGGGAGGTGATGCACGTCAAGACGCTCGCCGAGGTGATGAACGAGACGTTCAAGACGCCCACGGTGTTGGTGTGCGATCACGTCGGGGGAGATGAGGAGATACCGTCGGGTGCGGTGGCGGTGCTCACGGGTTCGTCGGTGGACGTGTTGTCGCACAGCGCGGTGCGCGCGCGCAACGGCGGTGTGTTGTTCGCCACGTGTTACGAACCGACGGTGTTAGACACCGTTCACGGCATGGATAAGCGAGCGATTAAACTGCAAGTCACGGTCGAGGAGACGGTGGCGTTCGAACCGATCGATTTCGCGAGCATTGACGCGGAAAATTCGTCGACGGATGCGTCCCCCGACGACGACGGCGCGCGCATCGACATTCAAGCCGTCGAGTTCGGCGGCGAATACGCGATATGCATGGAGGATTTCAACGAAGGGCTCGTCGGCGCCAAGGCAAGAAACACAAAGTCTCTTCGAGACGCCCTGACGAGCGGTGGGATTCCGGATTGGATTAGCCTTCCCAAATCCATCGCCATTCCGTTCGGCACGTTTGAACACGTCCTCGCCAGTCCCGAAAACACGTCGCAAGCGGCGACGTTGGCCAAGCTCATGCGCGAGATCGACGACTCCACGGGGATCGCGTTGGAGACATCGCTTCGCATGTGTCGACGATGCGTGCGAACCGTCGTGCCGCCACAAGGCATGTTGGACGCGCTCGCCGACGTCATGCGTCGAGGCGGGTTGACGCCGCCCGCCGACGAGGAGACGTGGGAGCTCGCCTGGAAAGCCATCTGCGACGTCTGGGCGTCAAAATGGAACGAACGCGCGTTCGTGAGCATGCGTAATCGGGGTTTGAACTTTAACAACCTTCGCATGTCCATCTTGGTGCAGCCCGTGATCGACGCCGACCACGCCTTCGTCATTCACACCGTCAACCCGAGCACGAACGCCGCCGACGAGCTCTACGCCGAGATCGTGCAGGGCATGGGGGAGACGTTGGTGGGGAACTATCCCGGACGCGCGTTGAGTTTTACGGTGAAGAAATCGACGGATGGTACCGTCTCCGCGCCGGAAATCGCGGGATTCCCGTCCAAGAACACCGTCCTTCGCGTGCCCCGCGAGACGCTCATCTTCCGCTCCGACTCCAACGGCGAAGATCTCGAGGGATACGCCGGCGCCGGTCTCTACGAATCCGTCCCCATGCACGCCACCGCCGCGCACCACGCCGATTACGCCTCCGACGCCCTCATCTGGGACCGAAACGTCCAACACGAGACGCTCTCCGCCGTCGCGCGCGCCGGCGTCGCCATCGAACGCGCGCTCGCCTCCCCGCAAGACATCGAGGGCTGCGTCCGCGACGGCGTCGTCTACGTCGTCCAAACGCGTCCACAGGTGTAGCGACGCGAAACGAGAAAGGGAAAGAAGAAAAACGCGCCGTGTAATAGTGTACCGTCGCCGTGTAATAGTGTACCGTCGCCGTGTAATAGTGTACCGTCGCCGCGCGTCTCGTCGCCGCGCGTCTCGTCGTGCGCGCCACCATTCCAATAGTGTACACCTAAACCCTCTATCAAACTGCCCACCCCCGTGGACCCCGGAGGTAAACCCCGAGGTTGTTACTTTTTCTCTCCTCCAGAGTGTCTCGATTTCACCGATCACGACTCCCCAAAGAGTCCCCCGATCGGGCGTCGCCGTCATCGGTGAAACCGCGTCGTTGCCGCCGGTGCGTCCGCCGCATTCCCGCCCGCGCGGCATGTCGAGCCCGCGCTCGCGGCGAGGGCCCGATCACACGCTCGACCCGAACGACGATGGCCCGCTCGGGTTCGATCCCGATGATCTCAGCGCGCGCGATCGGTGGACGCAAGTCGGCGACGGGTCCTTTGGAAAGGTGTACCGCGCGGAATTATTAGGCGAACCGGTCGCCGTTAAAGTCACGGCGAACGCGCGACCCGATCGAATCGCGGGTCTGAAGCGAGATTTATGGTATCTCAACGCGTTCGCGCATCCCAACGTCACGCGCGTGTTCGGCGCGTTCATCGAAGGGGGCGATTGTCACATGGTGATGGAGTTTGTCCCGCACTCGCTGCGAAGCAAACGCGTGGTGAACGAGGCGAATAGAGTAAAGGTTTTGGCGGACGTGGCGAGAGCGTTGACGAGAGTGCACGCGGCGGGACACGTGCACAGAGACGTCAAGGCTCGGAACGTGTTGATATCGGAGGTGCGTGGGGACGCGGAGGAGGCTTTCGGGACGCGCGGCGACGAGGGTGAAAATATCTCGAGCGCGAGAGGGCGAACGACTGAACGAACGACTGAACGACTGATGGATCGCGCGCAGGATTACCAAACGGCGAAACTCACGGATTTCGGACTCGCGCGCGTGCTTCCCGGCGCCGGCGGCGTCGGCTCGCGCGAGGATGTCAATCCTCGTCTCACGCCGAAGATTGGTCCGCCCAAGTACCGCGCGCCCGAGGTCGAGAGCGGCGCGCCTTACGACTGTTCGAGCGACATGTACGGGTACGGCGTCATGTGTTTTCAGCTCATCGAACAGCTCAAAAAGCGAACGAGAAAGACCAACGAGCGCGAGGTGGAATTTATTCGAGAATTAGGTCGATTAGCGACGCAGACAAATCCCGAAAAGCGTCCGACGGCGAGACAGTGTTTAACCATGTGCGTGAATTGGTTGCGCGGCGGTGAAACCATCACGCCGGACGTGTACCCGGGGAGAGAGACGTATCGGGACAAGTACTGGGTGTGCAAACCGATGGATGGCGGCACGTGGAAGCACGAGGGACAGGCGGCGCAATCACCGAGCGATTCACCGAGCGAGGACGAAGAGCCCGCGTCGCCGCGGTCTGACGGGGACGCCGGCGCGCGCGTCAACGCCGTCTTACACGACGGTTCCGTGGAGGGGCAGCGCGGTACGAAACGCGACGAACGCGACGATAGCGATACACCCATCAGCGCGCCACCGATGAATGCCGCGAAACGCGTCAACTCGACGTCCACCGATCTTCACGTTCGCGCGGAGCTCGAAGCCGTGCGTCTGCAAAACGGCGCCGGCGCCGGAGCGTAGCCGCCGCCGCCGCCGCGCTAAACCATACTTTTTTCCCACTGCCGCAGACGAAGACGTGTGCACTGTGTTGCGTTACCACCCACATCGCCGGATGCGACGAACGACGAACGAACTCGTGAAATAACGCAAATTTCTGACTGTACTGTACTTACACAAACTTCTACAACGCGAACTCGCGAACTCACCGTCCCATCATCGTCTCGCGCATCGCGCGCACTCTCGCCCCGAGCGCATCCACCTCTCGCTGCACGTCATCCAAACTCGACACCACCGCCGGCGCCTCTCTCGCGCTCGCCGCCGCCGCCGCATCCTTCGCCGCGTGGTCGTCGCCGTGACTCGCGTGGTCGTCGCCGTGATACTTGTGATGATGATACGTTTCGAGTCCGAACGCCAACACGAACACCCCCACCTGCGCGAAAGAAAACGCACGTACACGCACACATTTTTCGTCAGTCGTTCGCCACTCTCACCCACCCGTTCGCGTCCTCGCGCGTCCCTCCAGCGCGACGCGCGCGTCTCCACATTGTCGCGAACGAATCCCTCGTTCGTTCATTCGTCGTCGTCGTCGCGCGCGCGACCTCGCGACGCGCGCGCACCATGAAGTGTTTCATCGGGGCGAATTTCCCGGTTTGGATAAACTTTTGCCGGTACGACTCCATCGCGCGCGTCCGTCGTCGTGTGTCGTCGTCGTCGTCCCGCGATCGATCCCACGTGGCGCCCACACACCATCCCGAGAGCGCCAACGGGGCAAGAATGACGGCGGCGGCGCGCGCGTTCCATCATCGCGCGGCACTCGCACGCGCGCGTCGCGGCGACGCGCGAGTCTGTTCGAGGAAAAAGCACGCGCGCGTCTTCGTTCGCGTCGTGTCGTCATGGCGCCCACGACGGCGCTCGGGGCGGCGCTCAAGACGCTCGCATCGTCGCGCACGCGCGAACAGCGACTGGGCGCGAACGCCAAGGCGTCCATCCTGTACGACGCGCGAGACGCCGCGGACGTCGATCGAGAGACGATACACGCCGTCGGTGTGAGAGGATTCGAAGAGTTGTGTCGTCGGGACGGGCGGTTCGAACCGTTCGCGAAGACGTTGTTTTCGAGAGCGCGCGCCGAGGCGGGACACAGAGAGTCGGAGGACGCGGAGACGTCGCGAGCGACGAGCGTCGAGTTGCGCGCGTATTTGCGATTGTTGAGCGGGTATTTCACGGAGAAGTGCGCGGTGTCGACGTTGGAGTACTTGGTGCGGAGGTTTAAGATTCACGTGTACGATGTGGATGATTTTATCGCGTGCGCGTTGCCGTGGCACTCGACGGCGGAGTTCGTCAAGTGCGCGCAGACGTGTCAGTTGGAGAATAGTAAGCACTTTAAATGGTTGAGTGGGGTGAAAGAGACGGGTGCGGCGCCGCCGAGAGATGCGTTGGCGGTGCGATGTTCGAAAGATAAGGCGTTCTTTACGTTTTGTGCGGAGAGCGCGACGGAGATGGCGACGGCAAAGGTACGCGACGAAAAGTGACGATTCGAGCGGCGCTCGGCTCGTGTTTTCTTCATATTTTTTTGTTTCAGCGCTTTGTTTTCCACGGCGACTGGGACGTCCAATCACGACCGCGGGCACTCGTGCGAATCGCGACACGTGATGGATCTCCACTCGCGGTGGTACATGTATTCTTTTAACGAAGCGCCGGCATTGTCGGCGTTCGCACCTTTCGCTCGCAACGTACTGCGCTCCGCGGTGGCGCGAATCGCCTAGAGTGCCGGCGCACACACCCTGTTCTCGCTCGAACCCATCGACTGACTGTGTATACGTCTTTCATTTTCGTTTTTTTGCATCACCTCTAAGGGAAACGTCGGCGTGACGTCTGCGTTTTACGCCGTGCTCATCACCGAAGCCATCGGCGTGATGAAGGACGTCGACGGCGGCGTCACGACGAGACTCTTGCCGTACCTGGAAGCCGGACTCGCGTCCGCGGCGAACTCTGAACAATTCGCAGGCGCGCTCATGGTGGCCACGCAGCTCGCCGCGCGCACCAACATGGCGGAACCGCTCGTGGAGGCGTTGCTCGAGGGCATCGCCAAGGGCACGCGCGTCCCGTTGCACTCGCAGTCGTTGCAAGCCATGTTGGCGCTGTGTCAGACGCAACGCGTCAAGGCGTTACCCGAGCGCGCGTTCAAACACTTGGTGAAGATTCCGGAACTCGAAGAATTGGTCGCCGAGTTGGCGCACACGTATCGCGCCGACGCGTTTACCATTCCGTTCACGCGGTCGCTCGCCGAATTCGCCGACGTGCACGCCAACTACGAACGCATCTTTAGAGCCGTCGTGGAAAAGGTACCGCTTCGCGGGAAACATTTCATCGCTGCGGTGCCCATATTGTTGAAGACGGCGAAGAAGAGCGACGCCGCGGCGGACATGGTGAAATCGTTGTTGACGCACGCCGATCAACATAGACCCGTGGCGATGAGCGAGGCGGTGGATTTCGTCTTTCGAGGATCGTCGAGGAAGAAGCCGGCGCCCGAAAAGGAGGCAAAGAAAGACAAGATGGTGGCGAGCGAAGAGGACGCGGCGTTCCTGCGCGCGGCTCTGCTCGGATCGGCGTCGGCGCCCATGCGTGGACACGCGACGTCCGTGCACGCCGCGCTCGACCATCCCAACGCGAGTCTGCGAGAAAACGCCCTGGCGCAACTCGCGCAAATCGCCGCCGACGCCGGCGACGACGAACCGTCGGCGCTGAAACGGGGCTCTGCGCTAGGCCCGGCCGTGTTGCGTCGCGTGACGGACGACGACGCGCGCGTCGCCGCCGCCGCGATGGATCTCGAGCCGTTGCGCCGCATGGTGAACGACGACAGCGCGTTATTCGCCGCCGCGAAACAACGCCTCGCCGTCGCGACGATGGCGCTCGTCTCCGGAAGTCAAAACAGCGAGAGCGAGCGTCGCGTCGCGAAAAAAGCGCTTCGTCTCACCCTCGGCGTGCTCTCCAAGACGGAGGACGGTACCGCGCCGTCCGCGTTGGCCAGTCGCGCGGCGGCGACGGCGCTCGAATACGTCTTGTTTTCTTCGACGACGGCGTCGCGCAACGTCACCAAGGCGGCGTTGAACGCGGCGCGCGGGTGCCCACATGCGTCTCTCGACGGCATTCGATCCGACGCGTTGCGCGACGTCGTGGGCGATGGGAAATCCATCAAAGACGCCGACCAACGAAGAGCGTTTGAGGATGAGTGCAACGCCGTCGTCTTGCGCGCGCTCGCCGACGCGCTGCTCGCCGACGGTTGGTCAGAAGATCGAGGATTATGGATTCGAGAGGCGTACAGAGACGCCACGAACGTTGGACGCGCAACGTTACTCGCTGCGTGCGCGCTCGCCGTCGAAAAGGGGCCGTCGGCGTCCGGGAAGACGAAGTCGTCGGCGGCGTCCGGAAACGTCGCCGCGATTCGAGACGCGGCGTGGTGGCTGATTCGCGACGCGTGGTTCGCCGACGGCGTCTCGTCGACGCACGGCATCGATCGCGATGAAGAGTTCCCCGCTGGATCCACCCCGAGCGCTAACGCCGTGCGTCGATTCGCGTCGAGCGATTCGGCGGCGCGGAAATACGTCCCGTCGTGTCACCGAGCGCTGTTACGCGCGACGCTCGCGAGCGCGACGAAAAAGTCCATCGGCACTGGCGAAGACCAACGGCTGCGTGAGTGTTTCGTATTATTAGCGACGACGGATTCCAAGGACGCGGCGCGCGGCGCGCGGAACGAATCTCTCGACGTCGTCGTCGGTGAGTTGTTCCGACTGGTGCTCGACGCGTGCGAACGATGTCGAGGCGCCGACGGCGTGAGCGCGTTTCTCGCGTCGCTCTTCGCTGCGGATCCGCGCACGGTCGACGCGCGCGCGCAAGTCGCGGCTTTGGAATTGGCCGTCGCGCGCTCGACATCCGTGCCCGTCGCCTCGGTCATCGTCGCCGTCGCGTCGTCGTCGGCGCTCGTGCGCGCGGCGGCGGCGACGGCGCTCTCCGCCTGCGCGAGAGACGCCCGGGCGAGCGCTTTGGCTAAACGTTTGGCCAAGTCTGCCGACGCCGTCGCGCGCCTCGGCGCCGGCGCGCTCTGCGACGCCATCGCGCGAGGTCTCGAGGCGTCCGCGTCACCGTCCGATGAATTGGCGGCGTTTTTAGAACCCGTCGTCGCCATGACCAAGGGTGCCGGTGACGACGCGTGCGTCGACGCGTACGGCATGCGGTGTCTCCTCGCGGCGACGCGAGACATCGCCGACGTCGACGTGAAGACGACGGTCGCGGTGCCCGTGCTCGCGTGGTGTCTCGACGAGGACGCGCGCGGGGACGCGACGGCAAAAGCGGCGCTCGCGGTGGAGGCGTTGCGCACCTTCACGCCGGCGTGCGCCGCCGCGTGGGGCGCGCGCGGCGGCGAGGGATGGGCCGTGTTAGCGAAGTGCGCCGTCGCGCCATCGCCGCCCGCCGTTCGAGCCGCCGCGTTTTCCGTCATGACGCCGGCGTTTGTCGACGCGCTCGACGCGGAGGCGCGCGCGAGCGCGCTCAAAATTTTATTCGCCGCCGTGAACGCCGACGCCGACGAGACGTCGAGAGCCGAGGCGAGAAGCTCGGCGAACGCGTTGACGCTCGACGGCGCCGACGTGGCGAAAACCGTCGACGCGGCGGTGATAATGAAAGCCGCGCCGGCGACGGTGACAAAGAAAAGAGCCAAGGGACAGACGCCGAAATCATCGACGACGTCCGCGACGACGGTTTCGTTGGGCACGGTCGAGGCGACGCGAGACGCGGCGACGGCGTTGGAGACGCTCGCGTGGAAATTAGACGAGACGAAGAATCGAGACGTCCTCGCGGCGCCGTGTCTGCGCTTTTTAGAGGCGTTGCTCGACGACGCCGACGCCAGACGCAAACGCCGAGACGCCGATTCCGACGATGATTCCGACGATGATTCCGACGACGATGAATCCGGCGTCGCCGCGGGTGGGTACCTCGAGGCTCTCGTCTTGCGCGCGTTGGAATCTCTCGCCGCGCTCGACGTGGACCCGCGAGACGGATGGAACGTCCCGCTCGTCATTCGCGCCGTTCGCGAGGTGGACGAGGGCGCCGCTCGAAGCGCCGCGTTGGCGTGTCTGGCGCAAATCGCCAAGACGGCGCCGGACGCCGTGCGCGATGTCGTCTTTGACGTCGGTGCCGCGCTCTCGGATCGCGCGGCGTCGGCGTCCGACGACGTTCTCTCGCAACGAGCGTTGGAGAACGCGCTCGTCGCCGTCGTGCCCGTGTGGTTGGAGGGTGGTGAACCGCTCATAAACGTCGTGAGTCGATTGATCGATTCGCTTCCGCGCGCACCGGCGAGACGACGTGCGCCGGTGTGCGCGGCGCTCGTGCGCGCGGCGCCCGAGGGTGAAGCGCTTCCCGCCGTCGTCGTCACTCTGTTGCGACGATTGAAATCGCTCGAGGCGTCGGCAAGAGATAGACGCGAGAAGACGGACGCTATCGTGGACGCCGAGGACGCGCCGGTGGCGGCGGAGGAGGATGCGTGGGTGAAGGAATTGCTCGACGCGTTGCTCGCGCGAGAGACGCCGATGGCGGCGACGGCAGCGCTCGTCACTGCGTTGGAGGTACGCGCCGCGCGCTTCTTCTTATTTTTCTTGTTTTTATGTGTGTGCTCGTCGACGCGAACGCGCGGCGTTTCTATGATGAAAGATTCTACTGTGTCAGGATTCTGATTCCATTGATGAGACATACGAATCTGCTGCTTTCCTTCTGAGAAACGCCGGCGTCTCAACGTTTCGAAGACGAACGACGTCTCTCTGATTTCTGTACTGACCCGTAGCGTTCGTTTTCACTCCACCCCCAGGAATCCGCCAAGGAAGGTGGTCGACTCGTGCGCGCGTGCGCGGACGCCGCGGCGCGTCACCTGTCCTCACCGCAGTTCATTCGCGCGCAGTCGCGCGTCGTGGACGAAGACGACAAAGACGTGCTTCAACGAGGATACGCGGCGTTAGCCGAGTCCGCCATCGTGCTCTTGAAATCCGTCAACACCAAGGACGTCACGCCGAGCGGTAAATCGAAGTCACCCGGGAAATCACCGGCGAAACTCGCCGCCAAGGCTGAGGCGAGCGGTGAGAGTTTACTCGGCGCGCTCAATGGATTGTTGGCGTCGGGACCATTTTTGCGCGCTTTGACGCCGTTGCTCGATCACAAGGAGGGACGGGTGCGACGCAAGGCGTTGGCGCTCGTGACGGAGCGATTGCAAACCGCGAGCGCGGAAGACGACGTCGAGGACGTCGCCGAGACCTCGGCGGGCATCGCGCTCATCGACGAATTGTCGACGTTGATCAAGTCGAAGAACGCGACGACGTCGCAAGCCGCGCTCATGGCTTTGGAAGCCGCCGCCGTTCGATTCAGCGGTGCCGCCGACGCCATCAAACCGTTGTTAGCCGTCGTCCCGGCCGTCGTCGCGCAGCTCAACGCGCCGGCCGTCACGCTTCGCGCGTCGGCGGCGCTCTCCTTGGCGTCGTTGGCGAAGATTTTGGGCGCGCGCATGGTCTCCGTCATCAACGTCGCCGTTCCCGCCTTGCTCGAGTCCACGCTCGCGAGCGCCGACGCGCTGCGCGAGGAGGACGACACCGTCGGCGAGCTAACCCTCGTCGCGCACTCGTGCTTGGCGGCGCTTCGCGTATTTTTGAAGAATGTCGCGGGTTTCGTGTCGCCGTTTTTGAGCGACATCATCAAAGTCTTGTTGCACCCGGCGATGATTTCTCCGCGCGGCGACGACGCCGACGCGCGCGGCGACGCGCACGGTTTACACGAACTCGCGTCAGAGATTCGACGCGAGCTTCCCGTCGCGGTGGAGCTTCGTCTCGTCGTTCGTCCGCTCGTGGAATCGTGGGATTCGTGTCTCGAGCACGACGGCGACGACGGCGCGGCGTCGTGCTCGGCGCTCTTGGACGTCCTCGCCGCCGCCGGCGATTCCGACAAGGCGACGAACGCGTACCGACAACAACTCTTCTCCGTCGTTCTCCGCGCGCTCGACATTCGTCGTAGCGCACCCGTGGGCGCGAGCGAGGAATCTCTCGACGTCGTCGAGGGCAAGGCGGTGGACGCGTGCGTCGCGTTGGCGCTCAAGTGCACCGAGAGCGAATTCTTACCCTTCTTTTTACAGTGCGTCGAGTGGGCGCGCGCGAGATCCGGCGAAGCGGACGTCACTCGAACGCGTCTCGCCGCTCTGTTCAGACTCGCGGCGTCGCTCGCCGACGAACTTCGCGCCGTCTTTGTACCGTTTTTCCGTCACGTGCTCGATCTCGCCGCCGCGGCGTTGGACGTCGGCGCCGACCCGTCGAGCGGGAAAAAGAAACGTCGAAGCGCGGGTTCGGAGGATTTATCCGCGAACGATATCTGGCGCATGCGTCGTTGGACGCTCGCCGCGCTGCGACGATGCTTCCAGTACGATAACGTCGGTTTCCTCGATTCCAACCGGTACAACATGTTGTACCCGCTCGTCGTCGAACAATTAAAGGCGAAACCGCCGCCGTCGGATTCTGACGAGGACGACTACGACTCGTACGCCATCGAAGGATCGTTCGGGTACGAAGTCGTCGGCGCGTGCGCGTCGCTTCTCGCCTCCGCGCCCGACGACGCGCACTGGAAACCGCTTCATCGCGCCATTTTAATGTGCGGGCGCGACGACGCCGCGCGAGCGCGCGTCCTCGTCGTCAAGACGATGGACCTCGTTGTGGACAAGCTCCAGGAGGAGTATCTCGTCCTCTTACCCGAGGCGATTCCGTTCTTGGCCGAACTCACCGAGGACATCGAACCGGAGATTGAACGCATGACTCGGAAGCTCACCAAGAGGTTATCCGAACTCTCGGGTGAAGATTTAAAGACGCTGATGACGGACGGGTTCACGCCCAAGGGGAAGGAAACGACGCTTGACGACGAAGAGGAGGACGAGGAATCGGACTGAACGCGTCGTCGCGACCGTTTAGAACTATACTAGTAGCTAATTCAATTCACATACATTCTTCTACAGGACGTTCCAGCGCTGCGCCGAGTCTCATCAAAACTCGACGTCGATGGCGGCGGAGAGATAAAACTCGTTAAAGTCGACGCGTTGAATCAACCCGCTCGCGGCGTCGCTGCTCGTGACGCGCGCTCGGAAACACAACTGCGTCATCAAGGCGTGAAACTTGGCGTGTACGCTCTGCGCGCGCGTCAACGTCGGACCGTCGTCGAGGAGCGTCTCGACGTCGGCGTCGGACAACGCGCGCGCGAAATCGAGCGCCAGTTGTAAACCCTCATCGACGAGCGCCTTTAACGCCGAATCGACGGGACGAAGGAAACACGCCGCGTGCGCGCGGACGCAGAACTTCTCGACGACGTCACGAATATCGTCCACGTGCCGAGGGAGAATTCGACCGTCGTCGGCGCGAAGCGCGCTAAATAAGGCTTCTTTTGCGCCGATGTGAATCGCTTCGAGCGCGTGCGCGCTCGCCGCGTCGACAAAGTGTCGAAACGCCGCCGCCATGAGACATAAATTTCTCGCGCGCCGCTCTCTCGCGGTCGCGCTCGTTCGCGACGCATCCATCAACGGTCTCCATCGCGCGCTCGCGTGAATGAGCGCCGAGACGTCTTTCACCGCGTTTGCCGCGTGACACATTTGTAACAGCGCGGTTTGCGCGTGTCGCAGCGCGTACTTTTCGCGAACGCCGGTAAAGACGAGATTGATCGGCCACGGGGACGCGTACTCGCACTCGACGCCGTTTGCGAGATCCAAATTGTACGCGTCGAACGATGTCAACGAATCCTCGCGTTCGCGCAGACGAAGACGTGACGTAAAGGCGTCTCGCCGTACGCGCGCGTCGTCGACGGCGCGATCCAACGCCGCGCGCATCGCCGGCGCCGACGCTCGAGTGACGCGAGCCCTCGTGTCGCCGCACGCGTCTCGTAAACTCTTCATCAACGCGTGCGCGAAGGCTATTTCACCCCCGAGCGCGAAACGCAACACCGCGTGTAAATGCTTCTCCAACGCGAAGTGATCGAGGAACACGGACACCGTGTAGTGACCAATCGTCGCGTGCTGTCGCGCGACGATTTCTCGCATCTCCTGCGCGAGCAACAGCGGTAAGGGGGTACCGAACGCGTCGGAAAGATGGTCGCGCATCGCGTCGTCCTCCTCCTCGCGCGGTATCGACGCGTCGAGCGTCGCCGGTTCCATAATCGTCGTCGGCGGCGTCGGCGGCGGCGCGAGCGTTCGCGCGGCGTCAGAGCTTTCCTCTTCCATCGCGTCATCCGCCGCGGAACGCAACGACTCGGCCGACGACGTCGGCGTCGATTCGACGACGAGCGCTTCCGGCGCGTCGGCGAAATCTTCCGATGACGAAGGCGCCTCCCCCGAATCGCTCTCGCGTGTCCCGTTCTCCGCCGTCGGCGCGTCCCCGTCTTCACCGTCGTCGTCGTCGTCGTCGTCGTCGTCGTCGTCGTCGTCGTCGTTTCGTGGAACGCTCGCGAACGCGTCGACGACGAGCGGCGCCGGTTTCGATATTCTCACACCGTCGCGCATCGCGTCGGCGAGCGCGACCACCGCCTCCTCCTCGTGCGACGCCTCGAGTTGGCGCACGAACGCGCGTCTCTTCTCCGCGAGCGCCAATCTCGACGTCTGCCACCCAAACCAACGCACTTTCGCATCCTCACGTTCCAATCGCGCGCGCGTCTCCTCCATCTTCTTTTCCAATTTAAATCGTTCCACCGCGCGTTGCTTCTCCTCTCGTTCCTCCAACCACGCCCGCTCGTCGGCGATTCTCCTCGCGCGACTCTCCTCGCGTTCGCGCTCGCGGGCGTCGAGTTCCTCGAGCTGCGTCTCCCGTCGCGCTCTCTTGGCGACATCGATCGACTCGAGGCGATCGAGACGCGCCTTTTCGCGCGCATAGAATTCAGCGCTCGAGCGCGCTTCGACGCGTTCTCTCGCCGCGCGCGCGGCGGCTTCGTGCGCGTCGCGTTCGTCTCGCATGGCGCGAAGACTCTCTCGCGCGGCGGCGACGACGCGTGATTCCAACACGCGCACGCGGTTGAGCCATCGTCGTGCGCCGCCTTCATCGCACGCCTCGAACGCGGACACTTTCATAAACGCGTCCTCGACGGCGCGCGCGAACGCCTTGGTTTGCGGGACGCGTTGTAACAATCGCAACTGCGTCCCCGCGCGAAGAATGTCTCGCGCGCTCCCGGCGACGAGCGCCGGCGCGGCGTTCGGTCGCGCGCGCGCCATCGAGAGCGAATCCGTCTCGGTGTCGTCGCCCTCGCCGTCGTGCACGGGACCACCGAGCCAACACGGGACGTCGTCACCGCCGCGGTACCTATCGAACGTCTCGAGACTCGTCCACGCGGGCGCGTGCTCGACGAAGAAATCAGACGACAAACCGCCCGAGGGCGCGGCGCGGTACATCCACGAGAGCGCGTCGTCGATTACCGGCTTGACGGCGCGCGCGTACAGGTATCGCATCATCGGTGTATCTTCGTCCTCGACGTGCGAGAGCGCCGTCTCTAACCGACGCACGAGCGTGGCGTGCGAGACGACGCGCGTCTCGTCCGCGCGCGCGTTCGTCAAGAGATGCCACATCGCGTCCACCTGGTGACGAAGTCGTTTCGTGTGCGCCATCATCTCCAAGAGCGTCACGTCCGGAACATCGACGCTCGTTGAAACGACGCCGTCGTCACGTCGTCGCTCGGCGACGGCGTCCGTGATGGCGTACAGCGCCGCGTCGTGCGATCGAAGCACGTCGCGCGCCGCGCGCGCCGCCGGTCGCGCGTATGGCGTCGTCATCTCCTCGAGCGCGTGTTCGAGCTCACACCTGCGCTCCGCCGCCACCGCCATCGTTTTCAACGCGTTTTGAAACGCCTTCGTCGTTCCCGACGCGAATCGCATCGTCACGTCGCCCTCGCGGTTTCCTGCGGCGACGAGAATATCCGCGCTCGCGCGACATCCCGCCAACGCCGCGGCGACGACGTGCGCGCAATCCCGTTCGCTCGCGATGACCGTCTCGCCGTCGACGTCTCGCACCGACGTAAACGTCGAGCGGTACGCGGCGTCGAACGCGGCGGCGCCGAGACAACTCGCGCCGTCTCGAGCGCTCGCGTCGCGCGCGTCCCACGACATCAGAGACGTCGTCGAGTCGCGAGCGGCGCGGATCCACGCGCTCGCGCTCGTCGGTGCGTCGTCGTCGTCGTCGTCGTCATCGTCCAAGATACCCTCGTCCGAGACACACACAGTCTCTTCTTCCTCTTCCTCTTCCTCGTCTCTCGCGCCGAACACGGCGCCCAAACGAAGCGCCGGTACGCGCGTCGCCTCTCCGCGTCCGTCGCCGCGCGCGCGCGCGCGCAACCGACCGACATCCGGCGTCCCCCCCATCCGCGCCATCGCCCGTCCACTCGTCTCCCCCACCACTAACACATCCACGCACCCACCACCGAACGCGCGCCGCGCGTCTCTCGCCCGCGCCGTCGCCTCGCGTCTCTCTTTCGCCGCGCGTTCGCCGCCCGCGCCTTCGAGCGCGAAGAGCGCGCGCGCCACCGCGTCGAACCCATCGCCATCCTCCCCGAACGACGTCCGCAATTCGCACACCAACGCATCGAATCGTCTCGCCGCGACGTCATCGCCGTCTCGTTCGCACAGACGCACGTACACGGCGTCGACGGTCGTCGGCGTCGCGCGCGGCGTCGCGCGCGATTTTCGGCGCGTCGACGCGGATTCGCCTCGTCCGGTAATCTCTCTCTCGCGCGCGCCGAGCGCGAGCTCGTAACACGACGCCACGGCGCGACGCACGGCGACTCGCGAGAGATTCTCGCGCGACTCGTCGTCGTCGGACGTCGCGGCGACGCGCGGCGTCGGCGTCATCAACGCGATGACCAACGACTCAAACGTCGACATCATCGACGCCTCGCGCGACGCCATGACGCGCGACGACGCGTCGGCGACGACGACGACGACGCGAGTCGCGACGAGGTCGACGCTCGCGTCGCGCGCGACGGCGAGACGCGCGCGAGAGACGACGATCGCGGACGCGGCGAACGATGACGCGACAGACGACGACTCGCGCGACATCAATCATGGCGACGGACGACGCGTCGACGCCGCACCACGGCGGCGCGACGCCGCGTGGTGCGTTCGCGCCGACGCTTCCGATGCCGGTGTACGGGTTACCGGCGTCCGCGAGCGCGTTCGGCGCGACGCCGGCGTTGAGAGACGCGACGGCTCGTCTCCCGCGTCTTGACGATTCATCGTCGTCGTCGCGCGAAGAGACGACGCCGCGCGAAGAGACCGAGTCGAACGACGAGAGGAGCGTCGCGCCGACGATGACGGTGCACAGACGCGCGCGACGGAGTCAAAGAAGCGCGCGAACGCCGCCGAGAAGACGATGGAAAAGATTCGGTTTGTCCCGACTGCGACCGCGACGCATCAAACGACCGCGAGCGCTCACGCGCGGGGCGGCGCGATTGGCGGCGCAGCGAGACAGAGGGGCGGAGTGGTTGGCGGGCGCGGCGGCGCTGGCGAGCGGTGGGATCCGGGAGGCGGTGGGCGCGTTCTCGCGCGCGGGATGGTTGGGGCGGGCGGGACTGGCGGCGAGAGCGTTCGGCGGCGCGGCGAGGGCGTTCGGGACGGCGGCGATGGGCACGGCGCTGCGATGCTGGGCGCCGCGCGCGCACTCGGTGTTGACGGTGTTGGTGGTGGCGGCGGCGACGACGAAACGAGGGGAGTCGTCGCCGTTGGCGAGGTTCGTCGAGGCGAAAATACCGGGTCGCGCGGGCCGCGCGGGCGCGCGCGCGGTGGCGGCGGCGTCGGTTCGGGCGAGGAACACGCTGCGACGGTGGGTGACGTGGCAAGGGATTCGTTTGACGATGCGCGTGGTGGCGCGCCGGCAGCAGCGCAAGGTGGATTACTCGTTGCGCGTCGCGCCCGTCATCGCCTCGTACATGGCGGCGAAGAAGCGCATCGGACGGATTCGAGACGAGGAAAAACGCGACCAGGCGTGGGATCGTCAGCATCAGTGGGGGGCGGCGCGCATGCGAGACGTCATCGAAGATTTCGGCGGCTTTTACCGAAAGGTTGGACAGATCGCGGGAACGGCGAAACAGATGATGCCGGCGCCGTACATTGAGTGTTTTTCAAAGACGATGGATAACAACCCGCCGGTGTCGTTTCGAGCCGTTCGTAAGACGTTGGAGGAATCCCTCGGCGGCGCGCTCGGTCTGCACTTTGCCGAACTCAATCGTAAACCCGTGGCGACGGCGTCGATCGCGCAGGTACACTTTGGTAGACTTTTGGACGGACGCGAAGTCGCCGTCAAGGTGCAAGCCACCGACGCGGCGTTGATGCGAGGCGACATCGAGAGCATGTTGCACACCACCAAGGCGATGCGTTGGTTGGGATTGGACGAGGGTTTAGATTTCCCCACCATTTTCCGCGCGTACTTGGACGTCATCGACGAGGAATTCGATTTCACCATCGAGGGCGCGAAGACGGAGGAATTTGGAAAACTTCTCGAAGGCGCCGGTTTGGGCGATCGAATCGCCGTGCCCCAAGTCATCACGGCGACGAGACGCGTGCTCATCATGCGACGCGTGCGCGGGGCGAAACTATTAACCATTTTCAATCGAGCGAGCGCGAGTCACAAGGTGCCTCGCTGTCCATCGCCCGTGGCCAAGTGTCACGCGGCGGGCGGCGCGGGGTGGGAGGGCGTCTTTCACTCGATGTTCGTCGCGTGGGGGGTGATGATGTTGAAGCACGGACACTTCCACACCGATCCGCACCCTGGTAATTTCATGGTGGCGAACGATGGTAAACTCATACTCCTCGATTGGGGACAAACGAAGCGCGTGAGCCACATCGAGCGCATGCACATGTGTCGTCTGTCGCTGTACATGGCCAACGAGGATCACGCGTCCATCGCGCGAGAGATTGAAAATCACGGCGCCGTGCGACTCGAGCGACCGACGACGGAGGCGTTGAGCGCGCTCTCGTACGCGTACTTTGACACGCGTCCGTCGCCGTTGGCGGAGATGAACGTCATGGATTTCAAAAATTCACCCTTTGTGCAAAATAAAATTTTGCAAAACACGCAAGAGGGATTCTTCGCCATTCGAAGCGTCTTCCTCTTGCGAGGCATGCTCAGCACGTGCGGTCTGCGCATGTCCATGGTCGAGAGTTGGCAATCAATCGCCCGGGAGGCGATGATCGCACACGGCGAAGCGCCGCCGAGTCGATTCAGACTCAAAACCAAACTCGTCATCAATCGCTCGTGGCTCGGTTTACAGCGTCGCTTGAATTTAGGCACCGGCGCCAGGGTGAACGCCGTCGAGGAATACATGGCGGAGAAACGCGAACACGCGGGCATGAGCTTATGGCCGTCGAGCTCGAGTCTGTTCTAGACAAAAAAACTACTGTACGAAAGCTAACGATGACTCCTTGACTCCTTGACTCCTTGACTCCCGAGATTCCCGCTCACTTCGGCGTCGGCGCCACGCACACGTCCTTGGCCAAATTACACTTTTTAAAATACCCCCCGATCGCGCTCCGTCGGTACGGTCGCGTCGCCAAACACGTCGGCACGTTCTCTGGTTGTTCGTTCCACAGTTCGTGCTCCACACCGTCCGCCGCGAGCGTCTCGCTCAGTTTTCGCAGCGCGTTTTCATTCTTCACCTCGAGCACCACTTTTCGCATTCCCGCGATGTTTTCACTCGCGCAATAGTCGCGCGTCTCCTCCCGATCGCTATATTTCCACACCGCCGCCACCGCCGCGTGCGCGCACTGCGCCGCGAGCGCGCCGAGCGGCCATCCGAGCGCGCGCCCCAAATCTTTGCGCAAAATGATGAATTGATAGAGATGGTCGTCGTCGCTCGTCGCGGCCGCCATCGTCGTCGACGCGCGTCCGGCGCACGACGACCGACGCGCGCGCGTCGATCGGGCCGGCCGCGTCGACGCGCGCGAGGCGACGACGCCGATCGTGCGCGCACCCCGCGCGAGCATGGAATGAGGCTCGAGTTCGCCGGCGCCAAGCTCGAAAAGAAGCGCGCGGTTCGATTACAAGTGCAACTTTCGTAAATCGATGGGTTCTTCGTCGTCGGCCGCGTCATCACTCGTCGTCGCGCGCGAACTCTCGGTGATGTCGAGTCCGAGCTCGCGTTCGGCTTCGATTTCTCGTCGCCACAGGGCGGCGTTGTTGTGCAAGAGGGCGACGATGGCTTCGGTATCCTCGCGTTCGTCCGAATTCTCCACCCGCGCCATCTCCGCGCGCGCGCGACGCAGACACGCGTCGGTGACCTCGAGCGCGCCTCGTCTGTTTCCCGTGATTTCGTACAGTAAGACGGTTTGATTGAGGTAGAGACCGAGTCGAAGCGGGTTCGTCATCGGCAAGTCGCGCGCGAGCTCGATGCCCGCGCGATAGGCGTCCTCGGCGTTCGCCGCGGCGTTTCGCGCGTCGTCGGCGTTCGAGCCGAGCGGGACCTCGCAGAGATACCTCCAGTAATCGCCAAGACACTTGAGCCAGAAAACGCGAGCTTCGATCGAGATTTCCGCCGCCGAGGCTTCGACGCGCGCCTCGACGGCCGAGATGCACGAGACGCACGTCTCGCGCATTTCTCGGGACAGCTTCTCAACGTAGTCTCTCGCCAATCGCGCGCGGTTTTCGTGCGCCAATTGCTTCTCTCGACACTCGATGGCGCGCGCGATGGACAGCGAGGACCGGAGATTCTGCACGACGGTTTTAAACGCCGACGAGAGCAAGTCGCGCTCCTCCGCCGAGAGCGGCGAGGCGTCTCGCGCGGCGGCGTCGGCGAGCGCGCGCATGTCGGCGAGCATGTCGTCCTCTCGTCCGCACTGTTGCGCTAACTTGGCGCGAAACACCAAGGATTCTCTGGGAACACCGCTCATGTCGTCGCGTCGCGCGCCGGTCGTGGGGCGTCGACGAGTGAGGCGGCGTCGTCTCGGTCTCGGGCCCGCGTCGGTCGTCGCTACGCGGCGGAATCGTCATTCTCGCGATCGTGTCGTCGCTCGAACGCGGCGGCGAACGCGGCGGCGCGTTCCTCACGAGTCATCGGTTTCGGTCTCGCGTCCGCGATCGTCGTCGCGGGCGCGTCGGTCGCGGGCGCGTCCTCGGCGGCGGACGCGTCTTCGGCGGCTTCGTCGTCGCTCGATCGTCGTCGCCCCGACGCGAATCGCCGACGCATCTCTCGAGCCGCGGTCGACACCGCGTCCATCGCCGACACCACGATCGACGCTCCCGCGCGTTCACCACCGCTCTCTCGGTCTCTCGTCACCGGTAACGTCTGCCCGTTCACCGCCACGTATCCCGAACTCTGACTCGCGAAGGCGAGCGTCGTATTTTCTAAATCCGCTAAAAACCCATCGCTCGCCACCGCCCACGCCGTGTTCGCCTGTCCCAATCCCCACGACGTCCCCACGTACAGCGCCGCGAACACTTCGATAAAGTTCCACCCGAATAAAATCAAAATCACCCCCGCCGCGAACGGCGCCCGCTTCGCCGGCACCGCGACTCCGAACGGCGTCGCGAGCTCCGCCGTCGCCGGCGCGCGCGTCGTCTCTCGCACGAACGAGACGTACACCGCCACCAACACCCCCGTGTCGCCTAAAAAGTTTGCCCGCCACACGATGTGCGGCGCGATCGCCCCGGCGAGTATCGAGAACGCCACCGCCGCGCAATTCGTCAAGAAAATCGCGCTCGCGCCGTCGAACGCCGTCCGCAGCGTCCCTCGACTCTGTTCCCACGGCGCGATGATTCGAACCGACGCGACGCAGCACGCGATCGTCCCGAAGACGCCCTCGACGTAGAGCGCGCTCGTGACGAGTCGGTGGAGTTGTCCGCGCGTGAGAATGTCCACGGGACAAAACGCGACGACGTCGTCGAGGCCAAAGATTGGATTTAAAACCACACCGATGACGACGACGGCGACGACGATGAGTCTTGAACACGGTGGGAGGGCGTAGAACGCGGCGTGTGGGTCGTCGAGCGACATGGAGGGGGGAGGAGACGCGCGCGCGCGGGCGTGTGGGGACGCTCATCATCATCATCATCGTGTTTCTTTTGTGGATTTTTTACACGCGTTCCTACGAAACGTTAATACGCGTACGTTTCCTCCGTTCGTGGGTACTCCCAGTGGTACACGCCGAAACGAGCGATCCGGTCTTCGTACTCGCGCGCGTTCGACGAGTCGCTCGAGTCGTCGTCGTCGTCGAGATGAATCGGGAAGACGCGTTCGCCGACGGCGTACGAGACGCCGCAAAATCCGCGCCGCGCTCGAAACGACGCCGTCGCGCTCGCGTACGGATGAAACGCCACAGAATTCACCCTCGACCCGTTCGCAGTCGTCACGGTCTCGCGCGAGAAGGCGCGCTCGCCCGTTCGAAGATCGAACGCGTGGACGCCTCCGCGCTCGTCGCCGGAGACGAGATGTCCGCCGCACGGCTCCAAATCAAAACGCAGGCGTTGATTCGTCCTCGATCCCGGCCGTTCGAGCGCGTACACCACCCCGCCCGTGTGTCTCACGTCTACACACGAGATGTGATCGCTTCGTCGACTCGCGACGTAGATAAAGTTGCCGTCGACGCTCCATTTAATGTGCGTCACGCCGCCGCCGCCCGCGCGCCAACTGAGCGCGCGACCGCCGTCGACGCGTAAATCGTACACCCCACAATCGATCGCGGTCGCGCTTCCACCGTACGATCCGCACGCGAAGACATCTTTTTCCGTCGGACAGCAATCTAGCGTCGACACGAGTCCTCGCTGCGCGCCGACGTCGTCGGAATTTCGCGCGCCTCTGGTGACGACGCGCGTCGCCGGATCCCGTCCCGGTCGCGCGCAATCGAACGCGTCCACCCATCCATCGCACCCGCACGCCAATTTCGAGTACCCATCGACGTAACTCACGCCGCACGCCCCGATGACGTCGTCCGAGCGAGGATCTATGCACTTATACGACGCGAGCACCTCCCCCGACGTCGTCGACCGCGTCGTCGTCGGCGCGTCCCGCTCGCTCGCCGCGAACGCGCGCCCATCCTCGCACAGTCTCCAATCGTGCGCCCGCTCGCCCGACCGCGCGATCGCGTACGAAAACGTCACGTCGCCGTCCTGTATCACCTCTCGACGCGCGCGAAACGTCCTCGACGCGGCGTCGTAACACAAAAGCGTCGACCCGTCGGCGCTGTACACCAAACCGTCTGGAAAGGGCGTCTCGCGTTCCGACGTCGATGTCGACGTCGCGGGCGACCAGTGCGCGTCGTCGCGCGCGCCGATGGCATCGCTCGCGCATGCGCGCGCGTCCAGGCGCGAGTACTCGACGGACATGACGACGCGGCGCGTCGAGCGATGACGACATTGCGCGGCGCATTTTTTATGCTCCCGGCCCGCGCGTACGTCGTGAGTCTCGCGTCGCTCCTCGCCGGCGCGAGCGTGGTGCACGCGATATTCAAGCCGGATCTCACGATTCCCGTCGTCGCGGACGACGACGCGAGGGCGGGGTCGTCGACGTCGTCGACGCGGTCGTGAAGTGCGTGACGGTTGATTTGAGCTCAAAGTCGTTTTCGAGCGAACGCGCGACGCCGCGGACGTCTCTGTTGCGATGGAGCGCGTGACGGCGTCGATGTCGTCCGTATCGTCCATGGACGGCGGGATAAGCGACGACGGCGACGCGGAGGATGGAGAGGAGGATGGAAGAGGACGCGCGCGAGGCGTCGGGACGACGAAACACTGGTGGTTCACGCCGCGACGATTATTGCGATTACTGTGCGCGGTGTCGGTGTTGGTGTACACGGACAGGGGCATCATGAGCAGCGTGGCGGTGTCGGGAAGTCCGAGAACGGCGAGCGAGCCGAACGGGATGGGGATGCAGGGCGCGTTGGGGGCGAGTTACGGCGCGTACGGAGCGCTGACGGCGGCGTTTATGATCGGTTTATTACTCGGGTGTCCGACGTTCAGCGCGCTCGCGACGCGAGTGAATCCGTTTCGGTTAATCTCGTACGGGTTAGGGATGTACGCGATCGGGGAGTGCGGGTGCGCGCTGGCGCCGTCGTATTGGTTTATGTTTGCGTGTCGATGTTTAGTGGGCGTCGGCGAGGCGTCGTTCGTGTCGCTGGCGGCGCCGTTTATAGATGATTACGCGCCACCGGCGAGAAAGACGCTGTGGTTGGCGACGTTTTACGTGTGCGTACCGTTCGGGGTGGCGTTCGGGATTTTTTTCGGTGGCGCCGTGGCGCCGACGATGGGTTGGAGAGCGCCGTTCGCGTTGAACGCGGCGGTGACGATTCCCGTCGCGTTGTTTTGTTTCATTAGTCCGCCCGTGCGCATGCGCGGCGTGAGCGAGCGCTCGAGTGAGACGATGGGAAGTTCGCGCGCGCGCGACGAAGGGTCCATGCTTCACGCGTTCGCGCGGGATTGCAAAGAACTCTTAAAGTACGAGGTGTACGTCGTGTCCATTCTCGGATACGCCGTGTACACCGCCGTCATCGGCGTCTACGCCGTCTGGGGTCCAAAAGCCGGATTCGCAATCTTCAAAGAGTACTTGCGCACGTCCACGCGCGCGGACATGGTTCTGGGCGGCGTCACCGTCGTGAGTGGCATCGCGGGCACGCTCGTCGGCGGAGGCGCCGTCGACGTCTTCGGCAGTTCCATGACCAACGCGCTTCGCACGTGCGCCGCCGCCGCGTTTGTCGGGTTTGTGTTCCTCGAGCTCGCGTTTCGATGCGCAAGTTTCCACGCGTTTGTCGCCTTCTTGCTCTTCGGTCAGATGTTCGCCTTCGTCTTACAGGCGCCCGTCAACGCGGTGGTGCTCTGGAGCGTCCCGCCGCGTCTCCGACCGCTCGCGTGTTCGATGACCACCGTCACCATTCACCTTCTCGGCGACGTCCCGACGCCACCGTTATTCGGACACGTGCTCGAGCGCGACGGCCCACCGACGCCCGCGCGATGGCGTCGCGCGTGCGCGTCGTTTACGCTGTTATTTGTCGTCGCCGCCGCCGTCTTCGAGTACGCGTCGCGACGCGCCGTCGACGCGCCCGATCACAGGCGCGTCGCCACGGCGCACGTCGACGACGAGCGCGTTGACGACGACGAGGAGAGACACGGTGGCGTTGGCGTCTCGTACGACGTCGACGAGTCTCGCGATAGGCTTTTACCGACGTAGACGTAGTCGCTCGCTTTGTAGTCGCGCTCGCCAAAAGAAACCTCGTCAAAGAGCGTCGCGCGCGGCGTTCGGTACCGAACACGCGAGGCGCGATATGCGACCACACGTCCTCGCGTCGTCGTGCTCGCGACTCGCGTCGTCGTCGCGCGCGTCCACGAGCGCGCGCGAGGCGTCCCCGTCTCGAGCGTTTCGCGCGTCCCATCAGCCTCGCGTGTCGCGCGCGCGCGCGACGCGCGTCGACGGTGGTGGCGACGAGACGTTCATCGAGCGCTACGAGGACGTGTTCCGCGCGTCACCCGCGGCGTTCGGCGGCGCGTGCGGCGTCGCGCTCTTGGCGAATAGGGCGCTCAGCGGCGTCGCGCCGGTGGCGGACGCGTCGAGCGCGCAGAGTCGCGCCGACGTCATATGTCTCGCCATGGCGGCGTGTTTGATCCTCACCGGATTCACTTGGGTCGCTCTGAAGACGAAACCGCCCAACGTGGTGGATTTAGTCGGCGCGCGTCTCGACGAGCCGTACGTATCGCCCGCCGCGTCCGCCGACGCCAGGGAAGAGTTATTATGGGCGTGGGACGCCGCGCGCGCGGCGACGAATTGCGACGTCATGGCCGTCTTCACCAAGGATGGCGAACGCATCATGCAGGCGGGCGTCGCGGCGAACGAGCTCGCCGATCCATCGGCGCTCTCGAGACGCGTCGAGCTCGGACCCATCGTCTCCGCCGCCGCGTCCAGGGGCGCGCCCAACAATCTCGCCAATCTCATCCTCTTCCCAGGTCGCGTCGAGTTTGAACAATTCTTTCCGGTGAACACGCAGGCGGTGTGCGTGCGTCCGATCGGCGACGGCGCCGCCTTGGTCATCGGGTCTCGCGTCCAACGCGGGCTCACGCCGAACGACCAGCGATGGTTCGAAGTCGTCGCCCAAAAACTCGATCGCGCGCTCGATCGTTCGTGACCCCGAAGACGCAATAGTTACCCTCATTTATGTAGTCTTGACGCCTTTGCGTCGTTTTTATCGCGCCGCGTCGTCGCTCCCACGCGTCGTCGCGCCCGTTCGTCGTCGTCTTCGCGTCTCGGCGAGTCAAAAATTTAAATTTTCAGCGCTGGGACAGCTCACGAGACGTCATTCCATCGCGGTCGACTCGCGCGACGCGAGCGTGCGAACGCGGTCGATCGAGTCGATCGAACGAACGCGCGCGAACGCGCCTCGAGACGCGCGCGTCGGCGGCGACGCGTCGCGCGCGCGCGAGACGAACGCGCGGTTCGGGACGTCTTTCGTTTGAAATCGCCCGCGCGCGCGATCCGTCATGAGTTCGCGTCGACAGGCGTCCTCCAAGGCGGCCAAGGCGCTCGCGGCGACGGCCAAGCTCCGTGAACTTCGCGAGGGCGGGAAACGGTCGCGCATCGACGAGATGGAGGAGGAGGCGGACGCGATCGAGAATGTGTACGACGAGCTCGACGAGGACGAGTATCGCGAGTTGGTGGCGAAACGACGCGCGCAGGGTGGGGACTTTGTCGTCAACGATCACGGCGAGGGATACGAGGATTTGGGCGAGGAGGAGGATTGGACGACGCGGAACGAGAATTATTCGAGCGATGAGGAGTACGACGCGGAAGGGAAAAAGTTGCCCAAGGCGGCGCCAGAGCCGAAGAAGAAGCTGAGCGCGCAGGAAAAGGCGAAGCGAGCCAACGAAAAGGCGAAGAGTAAGGCGTCGTTGATGGTCGGTGGAGCGACGAAGAAGAAAAAGCTGGACGATGTCGCGGCGGAGGCGGACACGGATGCGTTGTTGGAGGATATTCTCGCGGGGGTGGATATGGACATCGGCGCGCAGGCGCCCGCGCCCGCGCCGGCGAGACCGAAGCCCGCGGCGAGACCGGCGCCCGCGCCCGCACCGGTGCTTCGTCGATCGCCGCGGAAGTTGTCGACGCCGGTCGCTCCCGCGTCGGCGGCGCGATCACCGGTCAAGTCTCCGCCCACGAGCAGCGCGAAGAAATCCGTGACGTTTGACGTCGAAGAAGACGAAGATTTACCGACGGGTGATGTCGGTGGATTCGACGACGACATGGAGGAAGACGTCGACGTCGACGTTGCGATGCCGGAACCGGAGCCGGTACGAGCGGAAGAGAAGAAACCGTCGACGATTCGCGCGCAAGAGGATCGACCGCCGGAACCTGAGTCGGTGTTGAAAACGTTGGACGAAGAAGAGGACGAAGCGACCGAAGATCTCGGACCGGTGACGCAAGATGCCGCGCCGGTGACGTTCAACGGTACCGAGCTTCCGAAAGCGTCGGATGGATCGATTCCGTTCTTTTTCATGGATGCGCACGAGGAGAAGGAATCCCCGGGCACGGTTTTCCTCTTCGGTCGAATTCCGGTGTCCAACCAACCGGGCGCCGACACGATCAGCGCGTGTGCGGCGGTGCAAAACATGGAACGATGCATGTACATCATTCCAACGCCGTCCACGTTCGATGATCCCGACGGCTCGCTCGAGGAACTGGGACGACAGATGGAGGCGACCCGTAAAGACTTCAAAACGTGCCCCGCCAACGACGCCAAAAAGGAAGAGAAACAGCTCGCAGCCAAGGAAGCGAAAAAGGCGCTGATGAAGGCGCTCATCCCGAAATCGGCAGAACTACGCGCCGAGGTCAAGGAGGTGCTCAAGAAGCGAGGCATTGAGAATTCGAAAATCACAATCGTGCGTCGCCACTATTGTTTCGAACGCAAGGACATTCCCCAAGGACCCTTGTTCGTGCTCAAGGTGAAAACGCCCGCGACGCACCCCGCCTTTCCAAGCGATCTCAAAGGGAAGCATTTCATCGCCGCCATGGGCACCCAAGCGTCGATGCTTGAACTTCTCACGCTCAAGTCAAAGATGAAGGGTCCGAGTTGGATCGGGCTTCAAGGCGCCGCCATCGTTCCGACGGAGAGACAAAAGTCGTGGTGTAAGCTCGAGCTCGCGCTTCCGAGCGCGCACAAGAGCGTGCGTCCGGCGCCGAACGACGTCACGTCGTTGCCCGCGCCGCGTCTCACCGTGGCGTCGTTAAATCTTCAAACTGTCGTCAACCAACAGTTGAATGTCAACGAAATTGCCGTCGCGTCTGTGCAGTACATTCGAGGCGTCAATTGCGAAGGCATGACGACGGATCGCGAACAAAAGAGCGGTTTGCGACACTTTACCGTCGTCCGCAAGCTCGACGGTCTGGAATTCCCGCAAGGATGGCAAAACGTCGCCGCTCAAGAGAACAACACGAATGTCATCGCCAAGCGCACCGGTTCCGTCGTGCTCGCGACGCAGATGAACGAACTCGGTTTGCTCAACTTTCTTCTCGCGAAACTGCATCAGCTCGATCCCGACGTCATCGTCGGTCACAACATCGGTGGTTTCAATCTCGACGTCCTCCTCAAAAGATTGCAAGCGAACAAGATTGGTCACTGGAGTCGCATCGGACGCATGAAGCGAACGCGCATGCCGAACATCAACGGCACGGGCGGCGCGTACGGAGGCGGCGCGTCCATGGGTGCGCTTCAGTGCTTGGCCGGTCGATTATTGGCGGACACGTACCTGAGCGCGAAAGATTTGTTGGGCAAGGAGGTGTCGTACACGCTCACGTCGCTCTCTGAGACGCAGCTCGGATTTCGTCGCGAAGAGGTGCCGACTGAGGAAATTCCGAATCATTACCACAACGCCGAGTCTCTCATGCGCTTGGTCAAGTGTACGGAAAACGACGCCAAGCTCAGCTTGAAGCTCATGTTCAAGATGGAAGTCGTCCCTCTGACGAAACAGTTGTCCAACATCGCCGGTAACTTGTGGAGCAAGACGCTCGGACACACGCGCGCGCAGCGCGTCGAGTACCTCTTGCTTCACGAATTCCACGCGCGCAAGTACATCGTACCGGACCGTTTGAGCGCCAAGGAGCGTCGTCGCGTCGCCGCGGTGAACGGTGACGAAGAGGGTGGTAACGAGAAGAAGGGACCGTCCTACGCCGGTGGTTTGGTGCTCGAACCGAAAAAGGGCTTGTACGACACCCACGTCTTGGTGCTCGATTTCCAGTCTCTGTACCCGTCCATCATTCAAGAGTACAACATTTGCTACACGACCGTCAAGCGACACTTCACCGAAGACGACGAAAGTTCGAGCATCGAGTTACCCCCGCCAATCTCGAACGATAGAGATTTCGCCGTCTTACCGACTGTCATCGCGGATATCGTGAAGAGACGTCGAGACGTTAAGGGATTGATGGGGAAAGAAAACGACCCCGGGCGCAAGAAACAATACGATCTTCGTCAGTTGGCGCTCAAGCTCACCGCTAACTCCATGTACGGTTGCTTGGGTTTCGCGCAGTCTCGTTTCTTCGCAGAACCGATCGCCGCTTTGATCACGTCGCAGGGTCGTAAAATTCTTCAGCACACGGTGGACATTGCCTCGGGCAAGTGTGACTTGGACGTCATCTACGGCGACACCGATTCCATCATGGTGAACACGAGATCGCACAATCTCCTCGAATCAAAGTCGCTCGGAGGGAAACTCATTCGTTTCGTCAACAAGGAGTATCGCAAATTAGTCTTGGAGGAGGATTACGTCTTCAGATCGATGCTCTTGTTGAAGAAGAAGAAGTACGCGGCGATGAAGGTTGTCAGCGGTCCGAATAAGACGCACATTTACAAGCTCGAGATGAAGGGCATCGACATCGTTCGTCGCGATTGGGCGCCGATCGTCAAGGATTTGGGTAAGCAGACGCTCAATCAACTTTTGGACGTCGACGGGGACCTCGAGGAGCGCGTCGGTGTGATTCACGACAGCTTGCGAGAGATTCGAACGAATATGATTGAAAACCGCGTGCCGATGAGCAAATACATCATCACCAAGCAGCTCACCAAGGCGATCGAAGAGTACCCGGACGCCAAGCATCAACCGCACGTCATGGTGGCGAAGCGTCGCGCCGAGGCTGGTAAGAGAGACGGTACCAAGGCGGGAGAAACCGTGCCGTACATCATCGCGCTGCAGAGCGACGCGACGTTGGAAGAAATCGCCGCCGGCAAGGGTGGCGGTTCCGGTGGTAAAGGTTTAGCCGAGCGCGCGTATCACCCAGAGGAAATCGTGGAGATGGGATTGAAGGTTGACTTGCACTACTACTTGTCTCAGCAGATTCACCCCGTCATCAGTCGTTTGTGCGCGCCGATTGAGCAAACCGACGGCGCGATGATGGCGGAGTGCCTCGGTTTGGACTCGAACAAGTTCAAGTCGCAAGCTCGCGGGGCGGACGATGACTTTGACGACACCTTTGGCGGCGGCGCGTTCGCGATGGACGACGAGGAGCGATTCGCCGATTGCAAGCCGCTCACGCTGAAGACTCGCAACGGCGAAGAGTTTGATTTCTGCGGCGTTCGAGCCATTCTCGACGGCAAGGTGCGTGTGGAAGACGCCCTGGCGCCGTCGACGCCGGATGTGGGCAAAGAAAACACACCGGTGAGTCAAGGAAAGGCTACGGTGACCTCCACCAACTCTCTCGACGAGGCGACGCTGTCGAACCAGGTGATTCTCGCCGCGCGCGAACGCATCAAAGAGTTTTACGCCGCGCCGTTGCGATCCAACGACGACGTCGACAGAGCGGAGACGCGCAACATCACCCTTCGAACGCATCACACCGATAGCTCGCTCACGGGCACGCTGAGCTCCGATCCCATGTCCAAGGGCACGATGGAAAAGACGATGCCGGAAGAAAAATTGTACAACCAACTTTTGCATTACAAGCGTTTGCTCTCCGTCGCCAACGCGGCGCGGAGCACGCTCAAGAAGGAGGATCGCGAAAACTTCCTCAACAAGGTCAGAGGCACGGAGTTGGAAACGTCGTTGAAGACGGCTGAGGACTCCCTCGACGAAATCATGAACAAATGTTCGTACATGTGGATTTCCTTGGCTGATTTATTCAAAGTCGCCAAGGCGTAGAAGAATTTAATGCAATTTTAAAAGTAGTCGTCCACGCGTCTTCGTCGCGGTGCGACGCGTCTCTCGTCGTGCGCCTTAGGATACGATGACTTCAGTGATTCGATTCGAGGATTCGCGTCGGCGAATGGTACGGTCGAGTCGTATTGACACGTGTTTCGGTCTAAAGCTAGAGTGTCGCGCGTTTCGAGCGAGTTCGATCAAAGCTTGCTTGCGTTTCTTTCTGTCATCGGAGGCGACCGCTCAAAACCGCGCCGGCGAGAGCTGCTCGTCGCGGCTCGTCAGAGGGACGTAGATCACTCCCATTTCGTCCCTTTTTCGAAGACTTCCATCGTGCAGTCGATCGATCACCTTCAACGCTTGGCCGGTCGATCCCCCGACGGGAATGACCATTCGTCCGCCGACGGCCAACTGATTCAGCAACGCCTCCGGAATCTCCGCCGCGCTCGCCCCGACGTGAATCGCATCGTACGGTGCCATCTTTTCGTAACCTAGTCGTCCGTCTCCCGTCACCAATCGAAACGGCGCGTCGGCGTCTGGTTTCAACAACGCGCCCTTCCCGTCTCGTTTCACGTTTTCCAAGCTCGACAGCGTCAACTCGTCGATGTGCTCGATCCCGACCACCACGCCCTCGCCCTCGTCGCACCCGACGAGCTCGGCGAAACACGCCGAGAGGTACCCGGTGCCCGAGCCCACGTCCAAGACTCTGTTCCCGCGCTCGACGACGCCCGCGTGCTCGAAGAGCTCCAAACACGCCGCGTGCATGTGCGGCGCGCTAATCGTGGCGTGCCATCCGATCGGCAACGGATGATCCTCGTACGCCTCTTGAAGCGAGTTTCTCGGCACGTAATTCCCTCGATCGACCGCGCGCATGGCGTTCGCCACGCGCGCGCTCTTGACGATGCCGTTTCGTTCGAGCTGACGAACCAAGTCGGCGTTGTCGACACCGTGGGAACGCCACGCCATCGTCGCGGGGAAGAGTGCGGTGAGGAATCGGCGGCGAAGTATGAGTGAAGACGTCGTCGTGACGCGGTCGGGCGCGCGTGTCGGCGTTCGCGCGGTCGGTGTCGACGCACGCGAAAGAATGAGCTCGGGACGATTACAGTTGAGCTCCAACTACCTTGCTTTTTTTTCGGGACGCGGGACGACGCTCGAGCGGACGATGAGACGACGCGCGCGTCGTGCGAGCGATGCTGTGAATTAAAAATGAACATACGTCGGTCCTCACGCGTCCACGGCGTGACCCAATTCTAAGAGTTTGGCTCGAAGTCGATCGCACTCGGCGAACGCCTCGTACTTTTCGCGAATCGCCGCCTTGAGCGCGTCCTTCAACGCGCGTTGTTCGCGCGCGGATAGGAGCGTCTCGGTGTCGCCGTCCGTCGCAGATTCGTTGCTGGTGGTGGTGGTGGCACGCACGAGCGTGTCGATGATGTTGGCGTGTTTCGCCGCGTCGGGGTCCGAGGGATCGACGGCGCGCGCGCGAGGACCCGACGTCGACGGCGCGCTCGCCGCGTTCGCCTCGTGTCGTCTCTCGAGCTCGGCTCGAACGCGAGCCAACACGTCGGCGTCTTCGCACACCGGTCCGGGAGCGTCGACGGGAATGCCTCTCGAGACTCGGTCGCGGCCGAGATCGAGCGTGCGGATGACGGGCCAAGGAACGTCGCCGCGCATCCACGACGCGAGTTGCGCGTCGTGGTCCACCTCGGGATCGATTTCGATCCAGACTTTCGTCCCGTCTCGGCACGCGAGCGACGACCACCGAGAGCATTCTCGCGACGTCGGTGCGAGGGCCTCGCCGTCGCGACGCGCGACGGCGTCGAACGCGACGTTCGCGGGCGCGGACGCCGCGCGTCGAATCGTCTCGCC
>Ga0255774_10000040_pt1 | contig 124756 bp, 97 predicted proteins | sample 101ome_17_FD_179972 | JGI IMG/M metagenome (GOLD analysis project Ga0255774, IMG submission 179972) | Coastal salt marsh microbial communities from the Groves Creek Marsh, Skidaway Island, Georgia - 101407AT metaG (version 2) | ecosystem: Environmental > Aquatic > Marine > Intertidal zone >... | reverse complement strand
CGTGTGCGGGCGCGCGACGTCGTGGCCGAGTCGGTTGGTTCGGCGTTTTGAATGTTTTGATGGGTGTTTGGTCACACGACTATGATGCGATCGGCGCGACCGTGTATCCATACTGTGGGTGTACACACGCCGTCTCCGTACACGCACAGATCGATCGCGCGCGGGGGGGGGGGCGTGGCGCGATCTTAGGCCGAAACACCTTTGTAGCGCTCGCATGTATCGTATGTAATGTCTGTTAAAGCCCATCGGGACTCGGCCCGAGGACGAGGCCGAGGACGCGGCCGAGGACGCGACGCGCGGTCGGCAGTCGGTGACGGTGACGGTGACGAAGGGTGACGGACGGACGGGATGGCGACGGTGACCGCGAAGGCGGGGCGCGGGGACGACGTCGGCGTCGTCGTCGACGGTGGAGGGGCGAGGAAGCGCGCGCGGGACGGGGGGTCGGTGAGCGCGGCGAGCGGTGGGGGCGACGGCGGAGGGCGCGCGGTGGGCGCGGCGACGACGACGACGACGACGACGACGACGAACGAGCGGGGGGCGACGTCGAGCGGGGGGGAGAGATCGGAGGGTGGACTCGGTGGATCGCTGTATAAGCGACGAGGACGGATGCGAGGGGGGAAAGGGCGAGAGTTTGCGCGCCGATTGATCGATTTCAGAGGATTCGACTTGAGCGAGGCGCAGGCGAACGACATCGCGCGGTTTATCGATTTGTTGCCGGAAGAGATGGAGGAACGCGTGAGGGAAACGCTGGAGAATTGTAGTAATATTGATGATGCGATCGGGCAGTTGGCAAACGTGAAGATGGTGGAACAGACGGCGCAGTGTTCGGTGGGGGACTTTAGCGAGGCGGAGATCTCCGAGGCGCACAGCGCCGGGGGCACGGCGTCGAGAGGTCACGCTCGAACTGGCGATGGAGAGACGGCGACGGCGACGTCGAGCGCACCGATATTGACCATGGAATGGGTGAACGCGGTGGTGAACGAGATGGGGGCGTCCGTGGACGTGGCAGACGCGCAGAGGCGCGCGTCGAGAGTGCTTCAAATGTTTGAAGGCGCCGTGAGGCAGCGGTGCGCGGAATTCACAGATTATAGTAAAGTGATGAAGATGAAGCGAGAAAACGCGCTGTTGAAGAGAGCAGTAGCGATTCAGAACTCTCGCATGCAAGAGTTGGCGCCACTTCAGGCTCGGGTGCAAGAACTCGAGGCGGCGTGCGCGCAGTACGACGACCAACTCAAGGCTGCGGAGCGCCAAAACTACTCACTTAGCGTGAATCTACGTCTCGCCATGGCGGAGCAGTCGCAGTCCCCGTTCGGCGGAGGGTCGAGGAATCACGATGTATTTTGATTGAAATATCTACTGTACTGAAGCATGTAATTTACAAGAGAGGTTTCGCAGGCAGCAGCAAGTCAGCAAGCAGCAAAACTCCAATCCTTTCTACTAATATCACTCGTCGCCCTCCCTCCACCCCGGCGGTCCTTTTAAAAGACGGAACGTGATGTTGATGCGCTCGCCTTCCACGGGGAAATGGTTTTTAGGTACTCCGTGGTAATGCGTGTGCTGCAAAGCCCTGTCCATGACCATGAGAGACCCGTTTTCTAGAAAAATAGACGTCTTCTTTTTCGTCTTTGATTTGATCTGCACGTCAAAACGTCTCACGTGACCGATGCTGACCGCCGCGATACACGCGTTGTGCCCGAGCTCTGGTTCATCATCCGCGTGAAGCGCCATAGAATCGGATCCATCGCGGTATCGATTCAATAACACGTGGTTAAACTTTGCCCCAGTGGCGTTTTCAACCTTTGTCATGAGCGCTCGCAACGCATCGGGAACCGGCACGGGATCAAGCGTTTGACCGCTGTACTTGTACGGAAGATCACCAGCCCAAGACACGAGTCTTGGTTGCATCACTTCTTTGGTGGTGTCCTGTTCGGGTTGCCACACGACGATGGAACGCTGCGCCCATTCCACGGGCGGCGAAGCGACGAGCGTCGTGAGCAACTCTCGAGCCTCGTCCTCCGTTAAAAATTCTCGACAGTACCCAAGCCTCCCATCTGACTCACCTGGGTCGATGGTTTTAAACACAAGTTTACCGGACTCCACCTCGTCCTCGAATCCTTCGAAGCCTCGCGCGATTTGCTCCTCGAGCTGTTCGGCGACGCGACGTCTCTGTTCCTCTATGCTCAGTCCCATGGCTTCGAGCAAGACGCGCTCCACGTCGTCATAATCCGCGATCGCCCCTTCGAGTCTCTCTATGCTTTCCCCATCGTCTGCGTTCGCTCGTCTCACGAGCGTCGTCAGGCTCTGGTTTGCCTGTCTGCGGACCTCGCGCACCCACTCCAGACGCTTCTTCACGTACAGCTTCAACAGCGGCGACTCGCTCGCCGACTGCTGCCCGAGAATCGGTCCGACAATTTCATCTCTGAGAGAAAGCGGTTCCAATGAATCGCCCGTCCCGCGCTCCGCGCTCACCGCGAGATGCATCGTTCCGTTTTCCACTACGAGGCGCTCGTCGCGAACACTCCAACCGTTCTCCGCCAACCACCGTCGAATTTTTGCCCCATCCTTCGCCGGCGGATTGAGAACCAATCGTCGCACGACGTCCAGTCTCTTCCCGCCCTTTCCAACGCTTCCCTCCTCGAGCACGCGCGTCATCGTGTTCGCCCCCACGCCGGCGACGACCACCACCTCGGGCTCTTCGTCCTCCTGCAGAGCCAAACCGTCTCCCTCTCGCAACGTCACTCGCGTCACCACCCCATCACCCACCACCTCTCTCGCTCTGTCCACGTTCTGTTTCGCCACGACCAACTCCAACGCCGATCGATCGATCGCGATCACTCGCACGCTCTCCGGCATACCGAGTCCGAGGAGCGAGTGTCCCGAGCACGCGTCCACCACCAGGTTGACGCGCTCCCCGTCGGACAACGGCGCGCACGCCATCGACTTAAGGGCGTCCAGACGAGACGACCAGGCCCAAGACGCACCCTCGGGCACCGTCGCGCGATCCAACGTCGGCTCGTCCGGCGCGCCGCGCACCTTGAACGCCACCCACTGCGCGTCCCCGCGCCTCGCGCCGCCGCCGCGCGTTCCTCTCGCGCCGCGACCATCGCGCTCGCGACGTCGACGAGGACTCGCGCGCGCGGACGCGGACGAGACGCGTGCGGTCGTTCGCGTCGCCATCGTCGTCGGCGTCGTCGCTCGCGCGTCGGCGTCTGTCGTCGTCCGTCTGCGCGTCGTCGTGCCACCGTTTTCCATCTTTTCTCAGCCGTGCGCGCCCGCACACCGAAACCCGCGACGCGACGCGACGCGCGGGCGATCGACCGCGGGGCGTCGTTCGAAGGAAACGATTCGAATCTGTCGTCATGGCCACCGCGCAGTGCGAGACGTCGACGTCGAACGCGATCACGCTCCGAGGATCGACCGAGCTCGTCACCGAGTTTTTTGGGTACGCGGTGAATAACATCCTGTTCCAGCGCGGCGTCTACCCGCCCGAGGAGTTCGAGCGCAAGCAAAAGTACGGATTGGGGGTGATGGTGACGACGGAGCCCAAACTCAAGGAGTACCTCGTCGGCGTGCTCGAACAGGTGAACGATTGGTTGATGGGGAAGGATTTAAAAAAGTTGGTGCTCGTCTTGGCGGACGCGCGCACGGGGGAGACGGTGGAGCGATGGACGTTCGACGTGGAGACGGACGAAGAGATCGTGCGCGACGACGGTGAGAACGCGTCGAACGCGGTGACGACGAGAGAGAAACCAGAAAAAGAAATCATGCAGGAGATTCAAGCAATCATACGACAGATCACGGCGTCGGTGACGTTTTTACCCATGCTCGAGGGCGAGTGCGCGTTTGAACTCTTGGCGTACACATCGGCGACGAGCGCAACGCCCGACCAGTGCGAAGAGAGCGATCCAAAACTCGTTCGAGACGGCGTGGAGATGAAACTTCGATCGTTCAGCACCAAGGTGCACTCCGTCGACGCCGGCGTCTCGTACAAGACGGAGGACTGACCGATCGTCCGATCGTCCACGTCCACCGCCCCGACCGCCCCGATCGCCCGCGCGCTTCGCGCCCTAGCTCCCACGCGCGTGTAACGTCACCCGCGCGCCCGACCGAACATCCCGCGCGTTCCCTGTAGCGTCCCGACCCGTGGGCCCGTTTCGAAAAAATCTTTGCATTCGACATGCGGTTTACGAGGGTTCATGAGTCGTCACGAGTCCCCACACAGAGGGGGGGCTCGTGTCGTTTCGAGTCGACGGGGAGGGGTCGTTCCGGGGGGTGCCGACGACGACGACGAGCGCGCGACACACGACCACGCGCGCCGAGGCGACCGAGGAGACATCGATACCGAGCGCCAGCACGCATGATGACCAGCACGACCAGCGCGACCGCGACGCGGGGGATGACCTCGCGCGCGATGACGACGAAGATCGCGACGGTGCGAAAGATTTCCACCACCGCGCGCGCGGTGCGATCGGGGGCGCGCGCGAGCGCGACGCGCGTGCCGATCGATGAATTGCGAGCGACGACGAAAAATGCGATTCGTGGAATCGGATACGACGAGAAGGACGCCGACGTGATCCTGGACGTGCTCATGTTCGCGCAGGTTCGTGGGAATAATCAAGGCATCATCAAGGTGACGACGAACGGGCTCGCCATGGCGGAGGACGCGGAACCGATGAAGGTGACGCACGAGACGAAATTGTCGGCGGCGATCGATGGAAAGAAGACGCAAGGGATGTTGGTGTTGGCGGAAGCGACGCGAATCGCGAGCGAAAAGGCCAAGGAGCACGGATTCGGCATCGTCGGTGCGTGTAATACGTCGACGTCGACAGGGGCTCTCGGATACTACTGCAAAAAGGTGGCGGATGAGGGTATGATTGCGATCTGCATGGCGCAATCTCCGGAATTCGTCGCACCGGCTGGAAGTTCCAAGGCCATCTTCGGCACCAACCCGATCGGCGTGGGAATTCCCTCTGCCGAAGGGTCCATGGTGCTCGACATGGCGACGAGCGCTTACAGCTGGTTTGGCGTCCTCGAGGCGCGCACGGCGGGCAAGCAACTTCCGGAAGGCGCCGCTCAAGACAAGAACGGTGTCGCGACGACGAAGCCAGAAGATGTTCTCGACGGCGGCGCCATTCGCACCTTCGATGGCGGTTACAAGTCGAGTAACTTGGCGCTCATCGTCGAGCTCTTGGCTGGCCCCCTCGTCGGCGCCGCCATCGAAAACAAGCTCACGGCGAAGAACTGGGGTAACTTGATCATGGTCATCGATCCGAGCATGCTCGGCCAAGCTGACTTTGAAAAGAACGCCGCGTTCGTGATGAACCGCGTGCGCAACGCGCCCAAGCAACCGGGAGTCGACGCCATCCTCCTTCCGGGCGAGAGAGGTGACGCCATCGCCAAGGCCAACATCGAGTCTGGTGAAATCGACGTCGAAACCAACCTCTGGAACGACCTGAAGAAGGCGGCTGAAGCTTTCGCCACGCCCGCGCGATAGGTGATTTGAAAATTTGTAAACACTTTACGTACACGCAACATTCATGAAAAAAAAGTAAATTATAAAATCTACGGCGCGCCCCTTCTAAAAGAGGAAACCATCAATTCATTTTAAGCAGTTCGCAATTTTATCATCCGCCTCCCTGCGCTATGTTACTTAGGCCGTCACCTCCTCCTTGACATCGTTGGTCGCTTCCGGAGTGTTCGCTTCGGAGGGCGGAACCAACTGCCAGAACTTGGGCAAGTAGTTAGACCAGTCAGCAAGGATAGCCTTCGCCTTCGGAGAGTTGGTCTTGTCGGCGTGCGCGGTGATGAGACCCTTAAGTTGGGCTTCACCAGCCGGCGTGATGACGCGTTGCATCGCGACGATCTCACCGTTGACCTTGGACTCGAAACTGCCGTCTTCATCGAGGAAGTAACCGATACCACCAGTCATACCCGCACCCACGTTGCGGCCAACCTTGCCGAGCGCAACAACACAACCACCCGTCATGTACTCGCAGCAGTGATCACCGGTGCCTTCAACGACAGCCTCACCGAGGGAGTTACGCACGGCGAAACGCTCACCCGCACGACCGCTGATGAACACCCGACCACCCGTGGCACCGTACAAGCACGCGTTACCGGCAATGCTCGCAGAGTCCGGAGCGAACGGAGAGTCAGCGGGCGGCATGATGGCGATTTCACCACCGCTCATGCTCTTGGCGACGTAATCGTTCGCTTCACCCACAAGACGCACATTCATACCACCCACAACGAAGGCGCCGAAAGATTGACCACTGGAACCCTCGATGTCTATGGTGAGAGAACCAGCAAAGCCGTTGTCGCCGTACTTCTTGGCGATTTGGCCCGCCACGCGAGCAGTCGCACATCGATCAGTGTTGATGATTTCAACCTTCTTGGTGTACGTACCCTCGGTCTCGATGCACTTCGTGACTTCCGCATCCTCAAGAATCTTATCATCAAGGACGATACCGTCGTTGTGCGTCGGTTGCGCGATGCGGTCTGAGGACGCGCCAGCCTCGCCAGAGGACGTGGTGAGGAAGGACAAGTCAAGAGAGGAAGTCTTGGCCGGCGCCTTGTCGATTTGAGAAAGCAAATCGTTGCGGCCAATGATTTCATCAAGAGATCTGTAGCCCATGGACGCGAGAATCTCACGGACTTCTTGCGCGGCGTACATGAAGAAGTTGACAAGGTCGCTCGGCGCGCCCGGGAAGCGCGCGCGAAGCTCTTCACGCTGGGACGCAACGCCGACCGGGCAGTTGTTCGTGTGGCAAATACGTGCCATCACGCAACCCGTGGCAATCATCGCAACGGTACCGAAGCCGTATTCATCCGCACCCATGAGCGCAGTCTGGATAACATCAAGACCAGATCTGCAGCCACCGTCAGCACGCAAAACAACGCGTTCACGGAGACCGTTCTCAACAAGAGTTCTGTGCGTCTCAACGAGACCCATCTCCAACGGACCACCGCAGTGCTTGATGGAAGACAACGGGGACGCACCAGTACCACCATCACCACCAGAAATTTGAATGATGTCTGCGTTCGCCTTGGCGACACCAGACGCGACGGTGCCGATACCAGCTTGCGCCACGAGCTTTACGGACACCTTGGACTGCTTGTTAACCATGTGCAAATCATATATGAGCTGCGCGAGATCCTCAATGGAGTAGATGTCGTGGTGCGGCGGCGGCGAAATGAGCGGGACACCAGCCTTGGAGCGTCGAAGCCAAGCAATGTACGGAGAAACCTTCTTACCCGGAAGCTGACCACCCTCACCCGGCTTGGCACCTTGCGCAACCTTAATTTCAGTTTGGTTGGCAGACATCAAGAAAGACGTAGTGACACCGAAGCGGCCAGAGGCGACTTGCTTGATGGCGGAGGACGCAACATCACCGTTCTCCATACCGCGGAGGTACGGGAAAGTTTCAGACTTGCCGTCCGCGTCAGCGTCGGTGATCTTTTCAAAACGCTTGGGATCTTCACCACCTTCACCAGAGTTGGATTTGCCGCCGATGCGGTTCATGGCGATGGCGATGGACTCGTGGCACTCTTGAGAAATGGCGCCAAGAGACATACCACCGGTACAGAAGCGCGTGCAGATGTCGGCGACAGATTCAACTTCATCGACGGAAATCGGCGCGCGGTCAGACTTGATTTCAAGTTGGTCACGCAAGCACGTGTACGGGCGGTCGTTGCGGTGTGCTTGGTAGGCGCTCCAGAATTCGTCGTTCTTTTCGCCACCACCGAGACCAACAGCCTTGTGGAGAAGCTTGGACATCTCTTGGTTGTTGCCGTGGTATTCGAGACCCGGCTTGACTTGGAACATACCACGCGCTTCGACCTTGGCCATCTCCTCAGCCTCACCCGGGAAGGCGGACTGAACGAACATGTGCGTCTCCGCGGCGACTTCGTCAATGGTGAGACCACCGATGCGAGACACCGTACCCTTGAAAGCGGTGTCGATGACTTCGGAACCAAGACCGTAGCATTCAAAAATTTGCGCGCCTTGGTACGACGTGATCAAAGAAATACCCATCTTGGACAGAATCTTCTTAAGACCCTTGTTCAGGGCGTTCTTGAAGTTCATTTGAACATCTTCGATGGAAATGTCACCCATCTTACCGCGCTTGATGGCGGTCTCGACCTTCGGGGACTTTCTCCACGAGCGGCACGTTTCCAAAGCCAACCACGGGCAGACGGCATGGGCACCATAACCAACCAAGGTCGCGATGTGGTGCGTGCTGAACGCGGACGCAGACTCAACGACAATGGACGCACGGGTACGAAGACCTTGCGCGATCAAGTAGTGGTGCACGGTACCAACAGCGAGGAGCGACGGAATCGCCGGCGAGTCGGGACCTTGGTCCGGACGATCCGTGATGACGATGCATTCGCTGCCGGAGCGAATCGCAGCGGCGGCTTCTTCGCAGAGCTTGTCGAGGCCAGCCTTGAGCGCACCAGCGGCGCCACCAGCGGCGTATCGCGCGGAGATGGTTTGCGTCTTGAGCTTCGGGTGGTTCTTGATGTGCTCCAATTCAGAATCGAAGAGGACCGGAGAGTCAAGCATGACCGGTGGCGTTTCCTTGCCTTGAGTGTCGAGCAAGTTGCCCTTGGCACCGAGGGTCATAGCCAAAGACATAACGAGACCTTCACGAAGCGGATCGATCGCCGGGTTCGTCACTTGGGCGAATCGTTGCTTGAAGTAATCGTACAACAAGCGCGGACGGCCAGACAAGACCGGCATCGGGGTGTCGTCACCCATGGACCAGGTCGGCTCGATGGCGTCAGACGCCATCGATTCGATGATCATCGTGATGTCTTCAGCGGCATAACCAGCACGAGCTTGGGACTCAATAAGTTGAATCGGGTCCAATTGCGTGTCACCGATCGGCTTGATACCCTTGACACGGTCGATGGACTTCATCCAGTCGCCGTACGGGAGTCGCGCGGACACTTCCTTGGCGATTTCCGTGTTCTCCTTGAATTCACCAGTCTCCAAATCAGCATAGATCATCATACCCGGACCAAGACGGCCCTTGGAGACAACGTTGGACGCGTTGGTCATGACGTCACCGAGAACGCCGACCTCAGAGGCGACGTAGATGTAGTCATCAGACGTGCGCCAGAATCGCGCCGGTCGCAAACCGTTACGGTCGAGACGGGCACCAAGTTGCTTACCGTCGCAGAAGACGAGAAGCGCGGGACCGTCCCACGCCTCTTGCATACCGGCATAGTAATCATAGAAATCGTGAACTTCCGGGAACGTCGCGTCGAGCTCTGGGTGGTTGCGGTGCGCTTCCGGGACGAGCAACATCATCGTCTCAGCCGGAGCGCGGCCCGTGCGGACGAGGAGCTCAGCCACTCTGTCGAGGTTGGCTGAGTCAGACGCAGCCGGGCTACAGATCGGGCGGAATTCTTGTTCACGTCCCTCCCAGATCGGGTGGTTCATGTCAGCTTCCTTGGACGCCATCCAGTTCAAGTTACCTTGAAGGGTATTGATCTCACCGTTGTGGCCCAAGAAACGCATTGGCTGGGAGAGCGGCCACTTCGGCGTCGTGTTGGTGGAGAAACGACGGTGGTAAATGGCAAACTGAGACTCGTAATCCGGATCTTCCAAGTCCTTGTAGAACTTACCCAACACAGCGGAGCGAAGCATACCCTTGTACACGATGGTACGAGAGCTGAGCGTGCAAATGTAGAAGCTCTCAGCCAGCGCGGCGTCGACACTCGCGTTCTTTTCGCACGTCTTACGAGCGATGAAAAGCTTGCGCTCGAACTCTTCGCGGTCCAAGCCGGAGCCATCGAGGAGGATCTGTTCGTGCACCGGGCACGTCAACTTAGCGAGCGGACCGACGACAGCGTTGTCAACCGGAACCGAACGCCAGCCGAGCACCTTAAGGCCTTCCGCGACGCAGCTCTCTTCAAGCAATTTCTTCGATTGCGCCGCCTTGGCACCATCTTGCGGCAACATGACCATACCGACCGCGGAGGACCCTTCAGCAAAACCGCTGATACCGTTCGCGGCAGCCCACTTCTCCAAGAGCTTCCACGGAATGTGCGTCATCACACCGACGCCATCACCAGAGTCGTTGTCGGCGGAGCACGCACCGCGGTGCTCCATGCAACCGACCGCGGTCAAGGAGTCCTTGACAGTCTTGTGCGTGCGCTCACCCTTCAACGAAGCGATGAAACCAACACCGCACGCATCGTGCTCTTCCAAAAGCTGCGTGTTGTCGACCGCACCACCTTGGTACACCGGCCAGTCGCCGTACACGGAGCCTCGTTCGGCGAGGCACACCGTCGTGCGCTTGCGTCCCGGAAGGCGCACCGAAGTGCACTTCGGGAGCGCCGCGGACTTGCGGAGGCTCACCAACGAAGGCGTGTGCTTCTGTGTTTCGGAACGAGCGAGTCATCGTCAGTCTCACCGTCTCTGTCGCCAATACTCTCAAAGAGGAACATTCGAGGTTCGCGACTCATACATAAAGGCCGAAAAGGAAGCCCTAAGCCCCCACGAAAGCATCGCGTCGACGCAAACGCACCGCTTGGTTACCCAACGCGAACGGAGCGTTCGCGTCGGCTCTGGTAATCATTTTGCTACGAAACGCTCCGACGCTCACCGAGCTCTTGCGCCCGACGGACACGCGCACCGCGCGACTGCAGCGTGCCGGCGTCATCGCGATGCCCATCGCAGCGCTCATCTTCGACGTCACGCGCGCGCGCTCTCACCGACGAGCAATGTACGTGAATTCGAGACCGCGATACGATCCAAGAATTTGTTATTCCTTCGTTCGAGGTCTCTGCGATCGCCCTGGCGCGACCGTCGTCGTCTCCGCGTGAAGTTGTGTCGACGTCGCGCGCGCGTCCGCCCAGCCTGCCACCGATCGTCCGACCATTCAAACGAACTTCGTATCACTCGTACTCGAGACAAAAACAAGCCAACTGCGTTTTTACCTCTAAAAAAACAAAAAGTGGGCCCCCTACACAGCCGAATGTCTCACACACTACTGCCCTCGCCGCGTCCTCGCGACGTCCCGGGACGGAGGTCCGAGGGTGGTTCTCAGAGACCGCCGCGGGGTGACGCCCGACGACTCTGTCCCCGCGCGCGAGGCGAGCGAACGGTGGGAAGAATACTCGAATACGAACGCGCGTTCATCATCGAATGCGGACGCGCGTCGGTGGACGGAGGGTGGCGAACGCGTTGAATATGTTTGTTGGTTTCTTCTTGGCGCCTCTCGCCGTGGCGGCGGCGACGACGGCGTGTGGGCCTTGGACGGTGAGAAAAGTCTCGGACGGCGTTCAGGGAATCTCAATATCATTGATAAATGCAGATGGATCGGACGAAGGATTGGGCGTTGTGCGCGCGAACGGTCGAGAGTGCGCGTGGAATCGCGTCGCCGAGACAGAGGCGACGACGACATGCCTCGTGCTCGCGGCGGCCGACGTTCACATAATAGAGAAAGGATTGGAATTCGTTAGAAGAAGTATGCGTGAAGGGAGTTCAGATCGTTTGGAAGTTTGGTTGGCGACGAATCCTCCTAAATTGATCGTCGATAGGACGGCGAATAAACGACACGCCTTATACATGATGTCGACGTTGAATGAAATTTTAAGCAAGACTCCAAAAAGTGGTGGACAGTTCGCGTTGACGCGAATATTGGATGGATTCACGAACGGAGATCGTGAGTATGAGGAGGGTTCCGAATTCAAAGCCTTCATTGTGGCCGATTCGGATGAAAGTGACGTACTCAACTCTTTTCCAAAGCTGAGAGCTGAGACGATTGCTCCACCACGATCGGGCGACGCCGAAATATTGACATTATCATCCAACGTCACAAAAACGATTGAAGCGCTTGCAAAAAGACAGAAGCGATTGTTTCATGTTTTTTGTTGCGTCGCTGTTGGAAGATCGACATTTCAGTTATCAGTGGGTAATACCACGTGCGATGTCGCGTCGCCAAGTCGTGAAGTGTCGAGACATCTCCGCGGGTTAAATGGACGCTGCTTTGGAAATAGAAATTCTGCAGGTTTCCCTTATCCCGACGATATCATGCTCGAGTTCACACCCGAGGAGAGAAAGACGTTCGACCAGTATCGATCCTTCTACAAAGGGCCTTACGAAGAGATGATTAAGTCAAAGAGACCATTCGCGCTGTCGGTTCGTTTTGACCGTGGACCGCGACTTCGTGCGGAGGCACAATTTCGAGGCGTGTCTTCATTTCGCGATTGTCTTCGACGAAAAAGCCTAAAAGTTGAAATATCTGATCCCGTTCGACTGATGCGTGGAGCTTTAGGCAAACGGTTTCTCCTCATCTCCCTATGTATTGACGATAGATATGTGAAAACGTTTCTCGTTTTATCGATGGCGAAGAAGCTTGGTTTGTTTCCACACGCATTTCGATACGTCAGGCTACGAATACGGACGAGAGGTCAACGACGCATAGAGCATGGTGGATTATACCTACTCATGGACGAGCCGAAAAGTGCACTCGCGCGCTCGCATAACGAGCTCGCGGTGGTTGTGCGACGCAGAAATGATCCAGCACGAAAAACGATGAGCATCAAAGCTATCCCAGACGTAACAGTCTATCCAGGTAATTCAGATATTGATGAAATCGCTGGGCGAGTCCGGTACGAACGCGTTGTCTTGGCAAGCGAAACGTGTTCTGATCGCGGTAGTGCGTGTTTTGAGCGACTGAATGGTCTGATCGATGTTGTGGGTTATCTACGCTGGCTCGCGCTATCAACGTGGGTCGAGTCAGGAGATTACGTGGATGAACTTTGGCTGTTCGCGTCGAAAGAAGCAGATCGGCAGAGATTTTTATTACACGCTTGGGATCCGGACGATTCATTCGAAACGTGTCATCGCCAGGGTCGAGACGCAATAGGCAACGCCACGATCAAACAATTCCTCTATTGTGCTGAAGGTGCCATCGACCGAGTTCTTTTGCGATCGAGCGATATGCTGACGAGATATCTAAAGGAACTTAATTACATTCTTCGCGAGGGTTTGACAGCGCACGACTTGCACGCAATCGTCGTCGAACAAGAGAGACAAATCAAACATTTGATGAACGATGAGACGGCTCTAGGTCTGACGGAACTTCGTCAACTCAAACCGTCCATCGATGGAGCCGAAGATGCTTCTGTAGAAATGATCAACTCACTTCGGTACTACGAGACGCTCGCAGAGGAGAGAAGGAGGACTTTACTGCGCAATCCCTACGTGTACACAGCCTGGATTGACGATGAATGGTCGAGCGTACCAGTAGATGAAAATTGCGATACCCTGCCGATCGTGAAGATGCAGATTCGCTCGTATGACAAAGCGAATCAAGATGTTTTGTTTGACATTGATAAAAAACCGTTTACGTTGAACATATCGTTCAATCCAGAAGTTGTGTACAACGATTCAACGTACTTTGCCGTACCGGAAGAATTTGAGATTGATACTTGGCCCAATCGAAGCACAACGTGCACTACGAGTTCATTTGGTGACGGTTTCGTCGAGTTAACGTACGCGTGCGAAAGTACTGGTTCACAGCCGAAGTTTTCATTGCATCATCGCTTTTGGCACAGCTTTGCAAACACCTCAAACTCAATTCGCGTCCAAAGGTTACGAGGATGTGGCGAGGTAAAGTACTGAACCGTTCTGACTTATGACAACGTGGCACACTATTGCTGTTGCGGCACGCCCGCCTGCCGCCACTCTGGTTTGAGTCCCCAGAGACCCATATTTGGTCCGCGGCGAGTCAACAGGGCAATTTCGTTGAGGTTGGTCTTCAGCCAATCGACTGGTTGCTTCGTTTCCAGTATGAGCTGCTTCAAACTCCAATAAGATTGACGCTCGAACAAGCCGAAAAGCATATTTTCCAACTCTTTTTTTTCCATGCGTTCCTTCTTTTCTGGCTTGTTGGCCGCGGCGTCGGTAAAACGAACCAAGTTTCGAGCCTTTGGTAAAGGCGCAAAACGCATTTCCGACGAGCTCTGCGTCACTCTTGTTTTCGTCTGAGCCTTGATCATGCGGTCTTTGCTAACTCTATGATAGTCTGCGTCATCGATGGATCTTGGACGCATGTCTAGTTTTACTGCTACCTTGCCCATGAGGGCCATGTCTGACACGTTCTCGTCGCGATCGTCGGAGAAGACGTGCATCGGCATGTCGGTCGGTTGGTTGGCTAGGATGTAATGCTTCGGAACGTCTTCTGCATCTTTTCCCTTGAGTTCAATGACACCGTGCGTCATCGACTTTGAACTATCCTTTTCAAACGGGTCGACGAAGACGCGCACGCTACCGACGGCTTCCTCCGGGTTGACGTCGTCGTGCCACACCCGCGAGAGAAACTTCGGAACCTTTATCAACCACGCTTCTTCATCTGCCTTCTTCGTGTCCAGAGCGTTCGGCCACACATAAGCCTTCAGCGCCGTCACGACGTGCTCTGGAATATCCTTTTCCTCGACGCCGAGAATCGAACACGCCTGGTGGCGCCAGTGCGCTCGGTACATGGAAGGCGGGCCATCCTTTCGCCACTCCGGTTTCTGGTACGCCTTCGTCCCGACCTCCAATCGCGCCGGATCTAGCAACGCCAGAACCTGATTCACCTTCGCCTCAGCCGTTCTCTTCTTCTTCAACCACTCTCTGATCTCCCCCTGCAAATCCGCCGAGTTCGACGGCAGTTCAAAATCCGCCATCTGCGAGTGCATCGTGCATCGTGTGCGTCGGTCAGTCCAAGCTCTCGAACGCGCGCACATGCGCTCGTCTCCGCCGTTCCCGTGCCCGTCTGCGCCCCCGACCCGTCGCGCGCGCGCGCCATTCGGCGCCCACGCCTCTCCCCTCGCATCCGTGGTCTCTCCTGCCCCGTCCTTCGCGCTCGGATCCTCTCGCGTCGCCGCGTCTCAAGAAGTCGCCTCGCGTCGTCTCGCACCTCCACCTCGTCCCTCGTCGCTCCCTTCGCGTCGCGCGACGCGCGTCTCCGAGTGAGGGCGCGTCGTCCGACTAGTGCGGTCCTCGAGGTCCTCGTCTTTTACTACTTGCATTATAATGATCTTTAATGTGTGCTGATCGTCCGATTTATGTCAGTCTGTATCACAATCGTGGTTGTAATCGCGGGATCATTCCAGGCACCCGTCACACGTCGTCCGACGCGTGCGCGCGAGCGAGCGTCCGCGTCACTTGCGCGAGAGAGCGAACGACGCGATGTGCGATCGATACGCTTTTTTCGACGCGCAGTCGTGGTTGACTCCGCGCGACGACGTCGAGGAGGTGGGGGACGAAGAGGAGGAGATCTTTCTCGGAGCGTGTTCGTTCTCCCTCTCTGCGTCCGATCAGTACGGGACGGTCGAGCGCGACGGAGAGGGAGCGGAAGAAACGCCCACGGATGAGGGAGACGAGCGCGAGCGCGGCGCACGGGGGGCTCTGGCGCGAGATGCGATGCACGTGACGTTCGCTGTATCTTCGACGCTGAGCGACCCGGCGAGCATTCGCGCGCGGTTCCTCGAGGTGAAGACAGCGACGCCATCGACGTCGTCGATGTCGTCGTCGTCGAAGAATCGACAGGTGGGTAAGGTTGGGTCGACGAGCGAAAAGGGATGCACCGCGCGGGCGCGATTGGAGTGTGAGCTCGACGGACGGCGATACGTAATCTCCACGAGGACGTGTCGAGAAGTCGTGGCTTCGTTCGAATCGAGTCCCAAGGACGTGGACGGTCGAGGCGCAAACGCGCGGTATCTCAGTTGCATTTTCCCACACGTCACGCTCAATGTTTACTCGACGTCGGACGACGCATCTTGGGATAGATTGCAAATTCTCTCGCGCGCGCTTCGCGACCCGGCGCTCGCCACAGTCGCGAACGACGACGTCGACGCTCTGAGACCGAGAAAAAAGCGACGAAAAGTGCGACACGGACACGAAGGAAAAGTGTCCACCATCTCGCGCGTCCGCGACGAAGACATCGAGCTCGACATCCAGTCCGCGTTCGAGGAGCAGAGAAGCGCGGCGATGGCACTCTGCGACGCCGCCGACGCTCTCGCCGACGACGCGGACACCGACGACGTCTGGGCCGGCTTATCCGCGAAGCTTCTTCGCCGGGGCGTGCGAGACGTCTTCGTCGATAATTCTCGCGCGTATCACGCCGTGCCGTCGTCGTTAGAGTTCGAGCTCGCTTGAGATGGTAATAATCAAGCATCCAACGAGCCGAATCGACAGCTCTTTCTTCGGAGGGGCCCATTCAGGGTTCGTGACCCAAGAAGATCGACCGGCGGAAAAAAACGTTCCTCACGCGGACGCGGGCGCGGTGTGCCGCGTGAAGACGCCCGGTGCGCCGCAGAAGACGACGTCGAGGCGAACGAGCGCGGGACGAACGAACCAGGAGCGCGGGAAAACCCGTGCGCTGATTTCGTTGCACCCATCACGCGCGCGCGTGAGCGTCGTCGTCGTCTAGCGCGCGCACCCGGCGCGCGAGAGCTCGCGTCCACGCGTTTTCGCGGTGAGCCGCGTTCACGCGTTTTCCACCTGCGTGACGCCGTTGCGACGTGCGCTAACTCGCGAACGACGCCGAGACTGTGACGATGAATCCAGGGGATTTTCTTTCGTTCAGCGACACCGATCCGAGCCAGTGGTTGCCCAAGGGAATCGTGGACGGCGAGGATGACTCGTCCTCTCTGACTTCGTTCGCCATGCCCTCGCAGGCTGGAAACGTCAAGGGGCTCATGAGAGGAGGGCTCGGTGGACCGCAAATGCAACTGGATAACTCAAAAGTTGTCGGGAGTGTCTTGTATGATTTTGAAGGATTACTTCCAACGGTTTCTCAATCCACCGCGGTCGAACCATCAACCTCACCAAAGAGCACGACTCGCCTCAGCGGGGAACTTTTGGACAACTTTGCCGGCGGTTCAAAGGTACGAGGTCCCTCGGGTCCTCGACTCGCTGGTCAGGGTGTGGAAGAAGAGCAGCAGCAAGTGGCGTCTATTGAGATCATGCCGAACGGCGGATTGAAGTTGCGAGTGACGCTGCTCGCCGCTGGTTTTGTCATTGGTGCGAGCGGAGCGTCTGTTCGCGAAATCATGCGCCACACTGGTTCAACGATTCAGTCTTGGACGCAGCAGCCCGAAGAGGGTGTGTATCACCGTCCGTGCCGTGTTTTCTGCATTCAGGGTACTCCTGAATCAGTTCTGGCTGCTTCAAACATCATTCACGAAGCCGTCGAACGATACAAGGAGTTGTGCGAAGGAAAGCGTCGAGGAGAATTCGTCCAACGCTTGCAGTACATTCACGGCGTTGAATTTTCGTATCAACCACCACCAAAGAATGTTGTACCAAATGCGGCTTCTGTGAATGGAGCCGGTGCTGGATTTGCGAGACAAGCGGGTGCTAACCCGCTCCTGTCTCGTCAAACTGGCAAACCTATGAATGATACCATGCGATACATGGCGGCGTTGCAAGCGCAGCAACAAGCCTTGCAACGGGAACAAGCTGCGATGCAACAAGCGTACGCGGCTGGCCTCGCCGCGGGCGCCAAAATGGGTCACGTGCACTCATTCAACTTTGAAAATACTCAAATTGCTCACAATATCCCAGGTGCCCGAGCAACCACACCATCCACTAGGGAATTTTTTGGTTCGGCGTCCGCGGCAACGCAGAACCACCTGTTTGATTAAAAAAACGCCACAGCAGAACGCGCTGACCAAGATTGTCTTGAATTGAACTTGAATATATCGATCGACTTGACTGTACATTCTTCTTTAGTTGTTGAAATCGAATTACAATATATTGAAAACAATCCCCAACTCGCGTTCGAACCACGAAGAAGTTTGTCCAAGCGTCGGCCGACGACGCGCCCGCATCGCGTCGATTACGGCCGCGAGAAGCGCAGCGGTTTCTCCCTCAAATAGTACAGCTTCGCCCGACGAACCTTTCTTCGTTCAAGAATTTCCATCGCCTTGATGTTGGGCGTGAAGAGTGGAAAAGAACGTTCGACGGCGAGATTTCCTATCGCGGTTCGAAGGGTAAAGCTAGATCCCAATCCTCGATGCTTTTTCGCTATGCACACACCCGTAAAGGTTTGCGTTCGTCTATTGTTCTCTGGAACCTCGAGCGTGAGTTTAACGACATCCCCCGGTCTAAACGGCACGATTTGACGCTCCGCCGCTAACTCCTTCATCTTCTCTCGCTCCAAAGTCTCCATCATGTGTCCACATCGCTTGAAATAACTCTTACGCTTCTTCAACGCTCTCGTCGGCGTCCACGGCGCCGCGCCGCCCCCCGACTTGCCCCATCCCTCCTGCGTCGCCCCCGCCTCGAAGCTCGTCATCGGCGCCTCCATCCCGCGCGCCTCGGGTTTAAGCTTCACGGGCGTCCCCGTCGTTCGTATCGCCTTGATCTCCGCGCGCACCGACGTCATCACCGCGCGCGTCCCGAACGCATCCATCGCCGTCGTCGCCGTCGGCGCGATCGTCCACGCGCGCGCGTCCGGTCGTCCCGGCGGGCACCCACGCGCGCTCGACCGCGCGCACGCGCGAAGCGCGTCCCTACACGCGCGCATCGACCACATCCTTCGCGTCGACACCTCGCGTCCGCACCTCGCGTCGCGTTGTCGTCACTCGCGCGCGTCGTCGACTCCCGTCCCGCCCTCGAGGTTTCGCGCTGAAATGAAAGAACGAATGCGCATCGAGTGCGCGCGTGCGGCAGACGGTGAAGGGCGGACGAGAGGGTCGAGCGTGGGATGAGCGTGAGCGTGAGCGCGATGCGCGCGTGCGCGGCGACGGCGAGCGCCAGGGTGCGGCGAGCGGTGAGTCTGCGACGATGGGGCGAGACGAGCGGGCGCGGGACGAGCGGGATGGGGACGATGCGCGCGACGGGCGTGGGACGACGCTGGAGCGCGGTGCGACGCGCCGTGGGGACGGAGGAGGGGGTGAGAGGCGATGAGAAGTCGCGTTTGGTGTTTTTGGGGACGCCGGAGTGCGCGGCGGACGTCTTGGGACGGGTGCTGGACGCGGCGGAGAGGGAGGATGCGCGGTTCGAGGTGGCGGCGGTGGTGTCGCAGCCGGGACGGCCGCGAGGGAGAGGGCGGAAGAGCGGTGAACCGGCGCCGTCGCCGGTGGCGGAACTGGCGATGAAACGAGGGATCGCGCAGGATAGGATTCTGTGTCCGGTGAAGGCGAACGAGGAGTGGTTTCTGGACGCGTTGCGGGCGCTCGATGTCGATTTGATGGTGACGGCGGCGTATGGAAACTTTTTACCGCAAAAGTTTCTCGACATTCCGAGGTATGGAACTCTGAATATTCATCCGAGCCTCTTGCCGCAGTGGCGTGGGGCGGCGCCGGTGCAACGGGCGCTGGAGAGTGGACAAGCCGAGACTGGCGTGTCTGTGGCGTACACCGTTCTCAAAATGGATGCAGGTCCCGTCCTCAGACAAATCAAGAGACCGCTGAACGGAGACGAAAAGGCACCGGAAATGTTGACTGAGCTCTTTGAGAAGGGCGTGGAGGCTTTGCTGGAGGAGTTGCCGTCTGTGTTTGCGGGCGAAGCAGCGGCGCGCGCCATGCCGCAAGATGAACAAATGCTCAGTCACGCGGCAAAGGTGAGCCCAGACGAGGGAGAATTAGATTTTAAGAAACAATCCGCGCTTGAATGTCACAACAAAGTGCGCGGCTTCGCGGGCTGGCCGGGTACAAAGGCGGTGCTCAAGATTCGCGCGGACGGGGAAGAGGAATCGAAGGAAGTGACTCTCAAAATCATCACCACAAGAGTCTCCACGGAGGGCGATGCAAGCACGGCACAAGGACAAGTTGAAGTGACGAAGAAGGTGCTTCGTGTACCTTGCGGAGGTGGAGGCTGGCTGGAGCTTCTCGAAGTTCAGCCGCCTGGAAAGAAGGCGATGCCTGCCAGCGCCTTTATCAATGGACTGAAGGGCTCGACAGTGTTCATCTGAAGAGGAGTTCAGGGCTTCGTAGGTAGTTTATTTTCAAGGTGCAGCTAAATCGATCATCTAAAAGTCGTCATCATCGAAATCACCGTCGGAATCATTCGCCGTGTGCAACGACTCCCCCGGCCGTAACGCTCGAATATGCTTGTGCGGATACGTTCGACCACACGTCTCGCACGGTTTATTCACCCCGAACACCTCCTCGTCGCTTCCATTGTCGTTTTCTTCGTCCGATGAGGCATCGCTATCGGCTGGTTTGGAACCATCTGCGAATGGGTGTCCAGGTAGAGCGTCGTGCTTTGCCAACCATCTCGTAACCAACTCCTCATCAAAGTTATCGGCGCCTCCAAAGTCGTCCAACGCACACGACATGAACATCAAACGACCGCGTTTAAACACCAAAACTGCCGGAAGCGCACCGATCCGATACGTCCTCAACAGCGCTTTGTCGTGATTCGGACGGATTCTCACGAATTTCGTCTTCGGGAACGCCGGCGCCAAGTCGTCGCACACCTCGTCTATATGCGCGCACTGCTCGGCACCCTCTAACACGACGTGCACGACCACTCGAGAGCTCGCTTTTAAAGTCTCTGCGAGCGCACTTTCTTTAATTTCAACGTATCTCGCCCGTCTCGCCTCCGCCGCGGCCATCGCGGCGGTGCCTTTGAGCTCCCGAAGTCTCGCCGCCTGAATCTCCCGCAATATGGAGTCATCCCCTTCGTCGTCTGACTTTGCCCAATCGTCCTCCTCCTCCTCCTCCTCATCCGCCACGCCGATGACGTTCGACGCCAGTCGCATCCTCGCCGTCGAGCGATCGACCTCGCGAAGCTCGCCGAGCATCCTCGCCGCTTCTTTTTGCTTGGCGACGTCTTCCTCGCAGCATCCGCCGGGACGCGGAAGATGCTTTCCTTCCTCTCCCATGGCGTCGATCTCGTCGTCGACCCACGTGCGACAGGCGCCATTCTGACAGTCCACGCCCATTTTCGATCGGTTCGTCGCGCGACGCCTCGAGTCGACGACGTGTGACGTTCGCGGCGCGCGGCGTGCGCGCTCGGCGAGTCCTCTAAACCCCAGGCAACTACCACCACGCTCGACCTCATTGCCTATCGGCCATGCTCGTCTCGTCGTCGCGCGGGGTTTCAGCGCTCCGAAGGTTGCGAAAGGGTCTCGTGGGGTGTTCCGCGTTCGATAGAGGATTCAGCGCGTCCTCGGAAGCGAGCACGAGCGGTTCAACGGAAACGAAAGATGCCGTCATCGACGTTCAGGGCGCTAAAGAGCGGGCGAGAGCGAGGGCGGCGATGCTCAAAGATAAAGCGTTAGCGGCGCAAGTGCGAGCGATGACGGTTTTTGATCGAGACTTGGTCAAAGCGCATCGAGATAGAGCGGCTTTCTTGCAACAACGGGCGCTTCAAGCCAAGCCCGAGTGCGCGCCAGATGACTTGCTCGACGAGCTCGCGAGGCGTTTATTGGATCGTCTATTTGATATCAAACGCGACTTCAAGCGCATCGTCGTGCTCGGTGGTGCCAACGAAGCTATTACACGTAGACTTTTAGCGGAGCGGGACGATATCGAGAAGATTGTCGTCGTAGACTTGTCCCAAGATATGCTTGACTTTGTCAAAAGCGTCATCGGCGCAGAGCCCAAACGACGGGATGGGACTCCGGTTGATGTATCTTACGTCCAAGGGGACGAAGAAAACTTACCCATACAGATGAATTCTGTGGATGCTGTGATTAGTTGCTTAGGTTTACATTGGGTGAATGATTTACCCGGCGCAATGTCGAGCGCCGCCGCAGCACTCGTTCCAGATGGCCTCTTCTTGTCGAGTATTTTCGGCGGAAACACACTTCAAGAGCTTCGCGTAGCGTGCGCGCTCGCTGAAACTGAGCATGAAGGTGGTGTTAGCGCTCGAGTCTCGCCGTTAGCTCATGTTCGTGATTGTGGAGGCTTACTCGGACGAGCAAACCTGTCGCTCCCCGCAGTCGACGTAGATATAGTAACCATGGCTTACGGTTCACCGGAGAAACTCGTCGAGCACCTGCGTGCGATGGGAGAAACAAATGCTGGTCTCATGAGACGTCCATTTTTGCCTCGTAAAACCGCCTTTGCCGCGCGAACTTTGTATGCGGAGAAGTTTCCGGCACCGGGTTCTGATAGCGCCGAAGGCACGGTAGAGGCCACATTCGAGGTTCTCTACATGACTGGTTGGCGCTCGCACGAGAGTCAGCAATCTGCAAAAGAGCGCGGTTCGGCGACCGTCTCTTTGGCGGATCTCCAAAAGCACCTCGACAAAGGTGAAAAGTAGTCGCGGGTGGCGTGGCGTTCGCAGGCCAGGCCTTGTATATTAGTCTCGATCTTCAAATCCTTGAATCCTAATTCGTCTAAGAGTCCTCCCAAATCTCCCGCGTGCCCAGTAGTGTAATTTTGAGGGGTGGCCCGCACCTCGACGCGCCACTGAGGAACGCGCGCGGCGACGACCCGCGGGCGTGTCGAAAATCTTTCAAGTGAGTGTCGCATCGAGCGCTCGAGTCTGTACGCTCGAACGAACGAAGGCTGGACGCCAGGGGAGATCGGCAAACCCTGACGTACGTCATGGCGGACCAGACGGGGCGAGCGGCGACGGACGCGGGTCTCGTCGCGCGCGACGACGCCAACGTCCTGGCGTCGAGCGATTGGTTGAATGAGTTTTTTATTCATTTCGACGGCGAAGAGTCCCCGTTCGACGTCGCCGGAGCGTTCGACGTCGGCACCGGGCTCGCGTCCGGGATCGAGGAGAAGCCGGTGGAGGTGGCAGCGACGGAGGTTGCAACGTGTTCGAAGAAGCGAAAGGCGGAAGACGGAGAGGAGGAGGAAGAGGTCGCTAATCAAGCCCAGGGGCGTTCATACACGCTCAGTGAGGGTGCGAAGAAGACGAAGAGCACTCGTGAGAAGCGCAGAAGAGACGCGCTGAACAGTCGATTCGAGGAGCTCATCGCAGTACTTGAACCGGGTTCGATGTTGAAGGCGGATAAGGCGACAGTGGTTGTGGCTGCCACCCAACTGATCAAGCAGTTGCGTGCGGAACACTCGAGACTCGCCAACATGATCATGCACTTCCAAGAAGATAACATCCGACAAGCTGAGATGACGCGCGCGCTCGCGACAGAGCGAGACGCGCTCGCCAAGGAGAAGACGCAGTTGTTGCATGAGAAGCTGCGCATCGAGGCGCAATTGCAAGGCTTCCTAGCCAGCATGCCCTTCGCGTCACCAGTGGAAGGTGTCACCGCTCCGGCGGCTAAGACGATGCGTGGCAACGAGGCGTGGACTGTGCCCACACCCTTCTTGCCGGCGAGCGATCAAGCAGAGGAGGATGTCACCTTACGTGCGCCGGTGGCCTAAGTTGCTGCTACTAAGAATACATAGCTATTATAACCTAGTCTAGTCAAAATTGTGGTACGATGAAGAGTCGTTCTCGTTAACTGAGCCCAAGCACGCTACGATAATCGCGACCTGGTTTGCACACGATGAAATCCGCCATGTCATCATACTCGTCTTGGGCCCCGCCTTCTTGCGCGATCACAGCGTCAAGATAGGGATTTCGGATGCGTTTTCGCGGTTTTGATGCAGAATTCTCTCGAGAGGGAGCGTTAGACAAGGAGTGGAATCCGTCTCCATTGACCATTTGCACACTCTCACCAAGTCGTAATAACTCGTCGCTGTACGGCTCGATATCATCCATGGCGAGAGCGTTGCCGATGGCGACCAAACTTCGATCAAGTGGCGTGGTTTTTGTTTTAGAGAGCTGCAACGCTCTCAAATTCGTAAAAACACTCGCACATGTGACCATAAACTGCCTACGCTCAAGCTCAAAAGAACCAAGTGCCTTCACATCGTACAAACGCGACATCCTATCCGTACAGTTATGCAGTCGAGCACCGGCCAAAACGAGTGCTGCGTTCCTTCGCTGAGCACCAAGGTCGGTTTCATCGCCCTCCATCTGAGATAACGTCTCTGCAGCTGAAGTGCACTGTTTGAGGGAGAGAGTAGCCAACGCCACAAAATTCGCTTCGACATCATCCAGTCTCTTCTGCTTTGAGTGTATATGACTCCACAGCATTTTACCCGCTTTCACTAAAACGGATGTCAATGCGAGGAAAGCTTCGTGCTTAGCGCCTGGATCGTGACTGTCATCATCGGTCGATAGATCCGAGACGATCACACGCATCAGACAAAGCAAATCATTCAACTCATCCGGGATGGACGTCAAGGAGTAACTCAGGGCAATTTTCAGCATCGCCGAAGCAGTCTTGACACAGTCAGTCGTTGAGGTTGAGAATTGATACCGGTGGTGACGCAAAATCACACTGGCGATCTGGCAAGTCGGCTCGATGGGTAGTTCACGCAGTTTGATGATGGTATCTTCGAGCATGATGATGGCATCTGCCACCAGCTCTGAACTTCCTTTCTCAAATGCCGTCATTGGGAGCAAAGTCTCCAGCAAGTTCAGAACTGCAGAAATCACTTTATCCCAATCATAATTTATGTCGCGTCCCCCGTGGGTCTTTTGGAGTTGATGACGCAGTGAAGTGACGAGTAACGCCACCGTGCCAGCAACCGGACTCTCAACGCCGAGACGACCGGCACTCACATAACTATTTCTCCCGAGTTGAGGTTTGTTGAAAGCGACGAGCGACTGCGCCGAGAATTCCAATTCATCTGTTTTGAATGCAGCTCGGAGCACAGTCTGCAGCGCATCCACATCTGAACCCTCGGATGCTCCGCAGTTTACGGCAATCTCACAAAGAATTTTAAACGTTTTCAACGCTTCAAGCACTCCTTTCGCTGAAGAAGAATCCGATTCTGAGTGAATCTCGCATTTGTTCATGGCGAACCAATCTTCACGCAAAAGTTCGACGCATTGATGCGCGCATGTATTCAGCAGGGATGCGTACCGAGTTGTGTGCGTTGCGTCGAAACACGACACCTGGGTGGTGTTCAAAATATTTGCGCAAATCCGCGTGACGTGACCTTGCAGATCCTGTGACCACTCTGCATCGTCAGAAAGCAATCTTATACAACTACTCATTGACAGAGCAGAGTTAGCCGGAACTGCGTGTCCGAGACCGCAACTCAGTTGAAGATGCATAAACAAAAGGCGACTGATCCAAGCCTCCAACGTGCTGCTGGACATGACGTCATCGGCAATCTCTGGATACTCCAGATGCTCGAGGAGTGACTTGAACCACTTGGACTGACAAAGCATCGAATCCAGAAATACTTCGATGATTGGCAATAGACTCGCCAGAACATGCGATTCCGGTTTGTCGCTCGCATCGTCGTACGCGTCGGTGTGTACAAAATTTATTTGCTCACCGTTCGTGTCTCTCGCTGACTCAGCCTGTACGACGAGACATTCGCTGAGAATCGCGAGCATACCGAGGGTGTTTCTCAAAATGTCGCGATTCGTGATCGATTTCTGTGTCACGTCGAGCGCCAGAATGAAATCAAGCGAGCTCGCCAAAGAATGAATGGTACTAGGATTCAACTTTGGAATCGCAGAGTGATCAGATAGAGCTCTGACGATTTCATTGATCGATAAGATCGCATCCACTTTTGCCTCCGATTCAGCTCTCTGCAGAGACTGATCGTCCACAGATACACCGTGCCTGAGCAACGCCGTCGCGACGACAAAAGCCGCGTGGCGCACGTCCGCTCTATCATCCACGAAAGCGCGCGTCAACGCAGCGTTACCCTCGCCCATAAATCGTCCCGATTTCATAATATATTCAGTCATCTGTAAACCGACGACGACTCCCACGGAATCCGAACGTGTGAGCAACATCTCAACGGAATGAAAGTCGACGATTGTCGCGAGCACCGTCGATACTTTTCGCGTAAATCCTTCACTGATCGGCAAACAACAGACTAATTCGTGTAGCTCTTTCGCGAACTCGTTTGTATTTCTCACGTATTCCAGCTGCACGATCTCTTCGAGCGCGCGTAACGATGCGAACACGCGCTCGCCGCTTGCCATTCGCGACAACAGAATCGTCATCATTCGAAATCCTGCCTTCTCGTCTCGAGCCGCGATCGCGCGCAACACGTACGCATCGCGCGCATCGAGATCGTCCAACACAAAATTCGTCATCTCAAGCAAGGTGACACCGTCACACATCCCCACGGCGCGCTCGATGTCAGCCGTCTTTGCTCGCTTTGCCAGCGTCCCCGCGGCTCGTCTCGCCCCCGCCGTCATCAACAGCGCCATTCTCACGTCGTCCGACGCCTCTTCCTCGGTCTCGCGCCGACTCCGCCGCGTCGCACTCTCGATCTCATTCATTCCCAACGCCAATCGCTCTCCAAACGTCCCATCCCTCGCCGCGCATCGTCTCGTCGCCCTCGTCGCCGCCTCGCTCGCCCGCGCGCTCGTCGACGCGCACGCGAACAGCGTCCTCGCCCACGCCCCGATCTCTTCCTCATCCTCCTCTCTCCGCAGCGTCCGACTCATCACGTCGCAACACACGTCGCTCATCGCACCGAGCGTCTCCATCGCCCTCGCATCGCTCGCCGTCTCGCTCGACGACAACCATCGCGCCCCCTCCACCACGCGTCCTCGACACGTCGCCCCATCCGTCCCCGTCGCGCACGTCCTCGCCGCGCACGTCGCCCCGCCCTCGACGAGCTCTCGCGCGACGTCTCGAAACGTCGTCGTCGTCCACTCTCCATCGATCGCTCGCATCGAAAGCCACCGACTGAGGGCGTCGTCATCCACCCATCGCTCCCACGCGCCCATCCATCCTCGACAGCCGCGTTTCAAACACATCCATTCATTCATTCATTCATTCATTCGCCCGGGACCGACCGAGGGACCGACCGCACTGCGCGTCGGTCGGCGTGTCGAGGATGCGGGCGAGAGCGCTCGCGCGCGCGCTCGGGCGAACGGTGGCGAGCGCGAGCGCGCGGGTGGGGGACGCGAACGCGACGACGGTGACGACGACGGCGACGACGGCGACGCGCGCGCTCGGGCCGATGATGACGATGACGGGGACGTCACCGTGGGCGGTGCGTGGGAGCGCGTGGGGCGTGGGGCGCGCGGTGAGCGCGCCGATGGGACGAACGTTCGCGTCGATGGGCGTCGGTGGTGGAAAGGAGGCGGCGCGCGCGGGACGGGCGACGCGAGAGGTTGGAGCGTGGACGACGACGCGGCGTCTTGGCGCGCGCGGCGGCGAGACGGCGGCGGCGAGGCGTGCGGCGTCCACCGCGGCGGGGACGGCGGTGGCGATGCCTCTGGTCGTCGGAGGTGATCGAGCGGTGCGACAGGTGGCGTGGTGGCTCGGCGGAGGGTGCGCGTGGGTGTTCTCGATGGTGGTTTTAGGAGGCATGACGCGACTGACGCGAAGCGGTTTGTCCATGACGGATTGGAAGTTTGAATACGAGCACCCACCGCTGACTGATGAAGACTGGGAGGCGGAGTTTGAAAAGTACAAACAGAGCCCCGAGTATAAAAAGGCAAATCTCGGAATGACGGTGGACGAGTACAAGTTTATTTATTGGATGGAGTACGGACACCGCATGTGGGGCCGAGTGTTGGGTTTATACTTTGTCGGTCCGTTGGCGTACTTTGCCTCTCAGGGTTACATCACGTCGGCGTTGGCGAAGCGTCTGGGCGTGTTTTTCGTGCTCGGCGCGGCGCAGGGCATGATTGGTTGGTGGATGGTGAAAAGCGGTTTGGAGGAGCAAGAATTTTCCTACGACGTCCCTCGAGTGAGCCCGTATCGTCTCGCGACTCACTTGACCGGAGCTTTCACGATTTATACGGGCATGCTCTGGACGACTTTGAATGTTATTTATCCCACGTCTCCGAGCCAGGCTGCCGGCGCTAGTAAGGCGTTGATTGATGCCACAAAGCGTTTGCATCGAGTGGTGCACCCGCTCGCCGGTCTCATCGGCATCACCGCCATTTCCGGTGCCTACGTCGCGGGGATGGACGCCGGTCGAGCGTATAACACGTTTCCCCTGATGGGTGGTCAATGGATACCCGCCGAGTATTTGGACCAGTGGGAGACCAAGGGATGGAGAAATTTCTTTGAAAATACCGCTGCCGTCCAGTTTGATCATCGCGTCCTCGCGCTCTCGACTTTAGCGAGCGTGAGCGCGGTGTGGCTCGGCCATCGCAATGCAGCGGCGTTACATCCGCGAACGCGAATGCTTCTTCACGCCTTACTCGCCACCACCGCTGGACAAGTGACTCTCGGCATCACGACGCTGCTTCATCACGTGCCCGTCGAGCTCGGCTCGGCGCACCAGGCGGGCGCCTTGACTTTGTTTACCGTTGTTTTAGCTTTGATGCACTCCTTAAGAGGGCCAAAACGCGTGCGTATTTAGATTATAGCACACATTCTTTTACAAATAACTACTGTAGTTTATAGATTTCTAGTTTCCGAGCTCGCCCCTCGCGGCTCTCCACGCGTAACTGCCGGTTTGTCGTCCCGGCAAAGACTCCCCGATGTCCACGGCTGGTTTATCCAGCTCTTCGCGTTCGCACGCGTCTTGCTGTTCGAGAACTTTGACCTCTTCCGGTGGAATCGCCGTCCTGAGCTCTTTGGTGATATCGCTCACGCGCTGTTCCAGCCACCGTTCGTACACCTCTCCTCGGTTGCGATACCGCGCTCTCATATCCTTCGTGTATCGTTTCGTCACATCGACGACGCCTTCGACGGAGAACGCGATGACGTACGAAAGCGACTTGTTCCAGCCGACTTCGTACAGCAAGGGCTTGTCGCAAACGTTCTCGCACGGATCGCAGTGCAACCACCTCTTTTGACTCTCGCTGTACACCTCGGTCCACACGTGATCCGTCCAATCCAGAACCCATCGCGTGCGATATCCCATCGCCCGACAACATAACGTGAACGCGTTCGCCCACTCTCCGCACCGCCCTCGTCGCGTCTCGAGCAACTTGATGGCTGAATTGTACCGAGGGAATCGTGTATTTTTACGACAGGCGCCGCACGCGTAAATTTCGACTCGTCCCGCCTCTCCCTCGCGCTCCTCGCTCGTCAGCTCGCGTTGTTCGGTCCCCACGAGCGTCATCGCATCGCTCTCACAACTCGCGCACTTGGGTTTATCCACCCACGCGAAGAAATCCTCCTTGAACCAGCGCAAGAGGGAGAGCAACGCCGCGTCCTCCTCGCTCAGTCCCGACGCATCCTTCGCCGACGCCGTGGACGACGCCGCCGCGCACCTCTCCCTCGCCTCCGCCCTGATCTCATCCATCGGCATCGCGCTCATCGCACACGTCAGCGCCACCTCATCCTCGTACGACATCACCTGCGCCACGCCTCGTCGCAACCGTCCGTCGAACGCCGCTCTCGACTCGAGAATCCTCGGTTCGAGCGCGCGAAACGCCGCCCGTCCCGCGCGCTCGATCGCCTCCGCCCTCGACGTCGCCGCCATCGATGACGATGGATGACGATCGTCGTCGTCGAAAAAACCGTCCGTTCGTCTCTGTCGTCTCGGAACGAACGAACGAACGAACGAACGAACGAACGATCGGTCCCGAGTGGGTTGGATGGGAACGCGTGATGAATAATCGCACGTTTGGGCCGATGGATGGATGGATGGATGGGCGTCGCGATCGACGATCGATCGGCGTCCTCGACCGAGACGACAGATCGAGGCGGTGATGGGGACGCGAGAGGAGACGGAGGAAGGGAAACCGTCGTCCGAGGCGACGGCGACCGGGACGGACGCGGACGAGGTCCCGGCGACGACGACGACGACCGAGGAGGCGCCGCCGACCGAGGTGGGAACGAAGCGACCGAGGATGGATGAGGAGGCGGCGGAGGGGAGAGAGGTTCGAGGACGACCGTCGGAGACAGAGACGGAGGCGAGGGATGGGAAGGAGGAGAGCGATGCGACGACGACCAAGTCTGGATTCGGTGCGTTGAGCTCGAGCGGTGGAGGATTCGGGAGCGCGCTCACGGGAACCGGATTCGGCGGGTTCGGCGGTTTGAAGAGCGCCGGAGGCGGGTTCGGGGGATTCGCGGCGGCGAACGCCAATGCTGGGGGTGGATTCGCGTCTAAAGCGGCGACACCCGTGTTCGGTGGCGCTGCAACTGCACCGGTGGCGTTGTTCGGCGCTGGAAAGAAGAAAGAGGCTGAAGAGGAGGAAGATGGGGACGACGACCCGGAGAGAGAGGTGGCGAACGACTCCATCAAGCCTGTCGTGGAACTGGAAGTCGTCGAAACGAAGACGGGCGAAGAAGACGAAACCTGCACGTTTCGCACCGAAGGTGCGTTGTTCGAATACGTCTTCGACAAGGAAAAGGGATCTCGCTGGGTGGAGCGCGGTCGCGGCGACGTTCGCCTCAACCAGGGCGAAAACGGATATAGACTCGTCATGCGAGCGAAGGGCAACTTTCGTTTGATGCTCAACGCGTCTCTTTTCAAAGGTCAAAAGTTTCAACTGATGGAGGGAGGCAAAGGGGTGTCCTTCACGTGCGTCAACGCCGCATCTGGAGACGGTGCGAAGATGAGCATGTTTGCGCTCAAGATGCGCGCGGCAGCTTCAAACGCCCAGTCTCAGGCGGAGAGTTTTCACGCCGCCGCGTCAAAAGCGATTGAAAAACTAGCCAAGGCGGAAGAAAAGTAAGTATAGTACACTAGTAATCGAAATTCACAAATAAAGCTACATTTGAACGAGAGAATCGAGACTCGCCAGGAGTGAGCAAATCTTTACTTTCGGCGCTTGTTCTAAACCTTTTCTAAACCGCCAGATGAGTTTCAATGCATCGTTGGCGGTATAATTTACGACAATCGGTAAATTCAAGCCTCTGTCGCCACCTCTTAAATGAACCACCAGCGAACCCGGTGAATACTCGCGAATGGCTTCACGAGAAGCCGGAGACAGAGACTGTACGGGGATTTCATAACCCAACGACTGCAGAATCTTTTTTATCTCAGATCGCGACAATTCCACTTTCCGTCTAGTGATGTACGGCTTTATGATATGCACTCCATCTTGCGTCAACATGTAAAAGTTATCTCGCTCCGAGCGCTCCCAAATCTTTACACCAGACCAAACACAGTTCATTCGCTTTGCGCCAACAGAATCAATGCAGTGTGTTCTCACTCCTTCGGAAATGTAAACGATTGATTTTTCATCGCTTGAACGAGTGAACAAGTTAGGAGCGATCTTTTTGGTGAAGCTCTTGTCATCGAGCCCAAATTCTTTGGAGAGATTTTTCAGCAATTCACTCGACATCTTAGAGTAGAGATGTTTCGGCTCTGTGCGGTTGTATTCACGCTCTTTTTTCTTCGTGGGAGGTTCTGACGTTTTCGGTCCAGGAATCGGCGCCACTTTTTTCAAAAGAACTGCAAAAAATCCTCCCATGTCTTGCAAATGTGGAACAAGTCTCATGCAGTGGTGCAGAGGGATGGAATTGCCTTTGATGCGCTTACCGAGCGCACCCATGCGCCCCGGCGTCACCTCCGGTGGCCACATTGATTTGGAGAACTTTCTCTTCAGACCTATTGGTACGGAATCTCCTTGGCTATCTTCGTATTTTGGGTATTCGACGACGTCCCCTTCGACCATGGTGACCACATTCCACGTCGAGATACCCGGCCGACGCTGTAGCTCAGGAATACGGTCCGACGCGTCGACGATTTCAAGCGCGCCGCCGCACCGCTTGATTAGTTCAGCGACAACGGCTTCATTCTCTACCGGGTTGAAAGAACACGTGCTATACACCATGTATCCTCCGACTTTGAGCAACGCCGCCCCGCGCTGAGCGATATGAAGCTGGAGCTTGTGAAGACCCATGGCGAACTCTGGTCGCCATTCGGACCAAATTTGTGGGTTTTTTCTCAACGTTCCATCTCCGGAGCACGGAACATCGCAAATAATCCTATCGTATGATCCCGCTGGATATCGCCCACCATTTTCTATGGGTGCTCGACCTGAGATCGGTACGTTCACATTCGGATACCATTGTGCCTGATGAGTTGTGACCATCAAATTTGCCGTGGCATTACGGAGCGCCGCACACCTTCGTACGAGAAAGTAGCAACGCATGGGATTGATATCATTCGCTATGACGCAACCTGTAGCTGATCCTTCCTCACCACTCACATTCAGCGCCTCAAGAGCCTGCGTAGTTTTCGATCCAGGCGATGCGCAAAGATCAAGAACCCGGTGATGTGGTTCCACTTGTAGAATCGCCGCCGGCACCATTGAATCCACAGCTTGACGAGTGAGCACACCGGTGTTGTTGTACTTGACCAGCCAGCGCTGTAGCTCTCGGAGCACCGGATTTCTTGTGAACTTTAGACTCATCTTATCCATACCGAGTTGCCAGCCGTCGCACCACGGGAGACAAGTCGGTGGTGGAATCACTTTACCGCGGTCATCTCTTAGTTCTCGATCACGCTGCAGCAAGTGCTTCCCGGACTGCAGCGCCTCTCGGACTTCTTCTTGTCTACTCGCCATCCTATTCATCCTAAAAGTCACCGGCAAGGGCGAGCGAAGATATCTCAGAAACTCTCCCCACTCGTCTTCACGAACGATGCCTTGCCGCCGGTAATACACCTCGAAAGACGTCTCTTCGTTCACCGAGAGCGTTCGAGAGAACCACGGCGCGGACGTCCTTGGGAGAGTTATCGTCTCTCGCTGCTGATTCTCATCATCCTCGACTCCGTCTTCCCTCGCATGTCTCGCGCTCGTCGTCGTCCCCGGCGTCTTCACAGCCGCCTCATACCTCGCGCGCTTTCGAGCTCGCACCAACTTCTTCGACCGCGAACGTCGCCCGACGTGCGCGTCGCCGGCGTCCATGACGTCTGCACGCTTCTCTCTCACTCTTCCCCGTCGTCGTCGCACTTCCCGGCGACGACGACGACGACCGCGACGACACGAGCGCCGTGTGAGGGACGACCCTCAGCCATCGCCGACGTCCCGCGAGTAACCGAACGAACGAATGGGCGACAACTTTCGTTGTTCAAGTCTCCAGGACGCGACGCCGGTGGGAAGACGAACGGTGGGAGCGCGCGCGGAAGAAAAGTGAGAGCGCGACTCACGGGCGCGGCGCGTGCGACGCTCGTCTCCTCGTCTCGATGACCGACGTGAGCGCGGCAGTTCCATCCTCGGACCAACGACCGGTGTTGGCCGATGGGCACGGAGAGCCGAGCGCGGCGGTGGAGTCGACGAGCGCGCCCGTGATCCCGGAGGAGTATCATGAGAACGCTACGGTAGCGATGCGAGAGGTGCTGGATGGATTACGCGAGTACGTCGAGGCTTGGAGCCAGAAAACGAGGGAGACCACCGAGCGTTTGGGTGAGGAAGTTTCAAATCGCGAGTACGTCCGAGTCGGTGGGTGGGACGATCCCATCATCTTAAATGGAGACCCTCGAGAGAATATGCGTATAGAGGATCTAGTCTCGTGCGAGAACGCGCTACTGGGGAAGTCAACGATGATTTTTGCACAACTAGGTGGTGAAGTTGAACGGCTGCGCACCATCGCAAATGAAACGATCTTCCCCATGCTGATGACCTTCGGGGAAAGAGAGCACGACGAAGACGAAGATGGAGTGTCGGAAGCTGAACTTAGGAATGTGTTTGTTGAGAAGTTACAACCACTACAAGACACTTTGTTGTTCATGGACCAAGTACGAGCCGTAATTTGTAACTTGTTTACACAGCTCACTGTGGTCTACTCTACATTTACGGCGTACACTCCGTATCAATCTGTACGCCTTCAGTGGTCGTTCAATATGTTGGGTCGTGCGTTAGCTATCGGGCTTGGTATAGATGAGACTGTTCGCAATAACAAGACGTTGGGCGTGGCGCTGATGAGTTTCAAGCGTGTAGTCTTGGTACTTCGCACGAATCCAGAGCAGTTTGGTATGAACGAAGTCGATGTGGCGAGTTTGGATTCGTCTATCGTAATTGTTGAGAAACTGCTGTTTTCGTCCTCGTTCTTCAGCTCGATTCTCGATCAATTAGCGGGGACTGAGCAACCAGATCGATTCATCAAGGAACTTGCAGCGGTGACTCTCGAGTTGATTGAACGTGCCTCTGATCGCGTGAACAGCGATAAAGAGAGATTAAGTGATAAGAACACGCTACTGTCCTCTCTTTGTTTGACTTGTTTACATTCACAGTTGGTTCCCGACATCACGGATAGACAACTGTGTACGAAGGCATGGGAGGTACACAGTCGGTGCCTTCTAGTCCCAGTGACGACAACTGTCTCTGTCTGCCCAGGGCCGATTCTGGACGCTCATTTGTCTCCCGGGGCTCGAGAGTTTAGAAATGAGAGTCTTTCAGAATCTATCACTTCGCATCACCGGCAAATGCTTGACACCATTGACGATTCGTTTCCGGAGAAGCTCAGGCGACTCCTATCGCAGTCAGTCTGTTGGCTCGCCAAGTTCACGGCTGTACAGGCGCCCTCAAGTAGTTTATCTGTGATGATGAACGCCCGCATAAGATTATTACAGGAAGGCACGAGGTGTGCGAGTCAATTACGCCATTACATTCAAGAAGTATTGCATCTGCACATGGTTATGGATGCACCGTTGACCAGGCAGCGTGTCAGGCTCATAGCTCAAGCAATCGAGATGCTGCAAGCGATATACGATGCTTTCACGCAGAATACCAGAACGAGTCTGGAGTTGCAGCACGTGCTGAAATTTTTGCAGGATAGAGTGATTCGCTTACTGGTACGTTTCACATCATCACCATTCAGTTTGAACGACACTCAACTAACATGTAACGTCTAGGTGCCCGCGCAGGAATTATTAGAAAATACCATTTCGACGATGACTACGACAAGTGGTTGGGGACGCGTGAAAGCGCAGATTTCAGCAGGAAAAGTCGAAACCAACAAACAAGATGTTCTTGCAAACTTGCACATCGCAGGTAGGTCATCGTTTCACGAATACAACGCCACAAAAAATAATTAATTATTTCATTTATTTAGGACGAGTTTTGTCAGGCCCGGCAACGCAGAAAAGGGCACATGTTCTTCGCGTGTGCCTTGATTCGATTTCTGGAGCCGGCATCGTGAGTCCAGAGGATGAGTGCATTGCGCATGAGTCTGTAGAACTTCTCGAGGCGCTCTGTAGGTACCGCAAATGCATTCAAGACCAGTGCGACACGTCTTTTTTATTTTTGGCACGGGAATTATTTCCAGTCTGTCTTTCCGAAATATATGCCAGGCCGAACGAAGCTGGTCGTTTAAATGCGCTTGTGAGCGCATTCAGGAGTTGTGAAACGTTGCTGATGCGCGGTGGTGCGAAACCTGACGAAATGGCATCGTTTCAATATTTTATTGAGAATTCTCTGGAACGTGAAATAATTCAACCACTTTGTCGAGATATTGAGACAGATTTGCGCATGCATCTTCATTCTGCGCGCATCATAGGCATCGCAAGTGTGAATCCATTCAAGGATGGCGTTCGGGACCTTTCATCATTCACCAATCTACCTCCGATCCGCATGCTGAATTATCAGGTGAGTTTCTTATTTATTTAATTCACGTGCGCGAAATAAAAATCTGACCTTGATGTTTTCTTTTCGACAGATTGACATTAAAAATCGAGTGGAAGAATACTTGAATAAAACATTTCACAATCATACAGCTATAGCGCTGCACAACTGGAAGGTGAGTGTCGAGATAATTAATTCGTCGTGAGAGTGAATTATATGTTTTCGACTGTTGGGAGCGAGCGACTAACAACACCTTTGTTCGCTCGTAGTCGTACGTGGAAATGCGCAATCTCGCTATCGAAAAATATTCCCTACGCTGTGCTGAAATCGAGTTACCGAGTCAAACGCTGGAACAGGGCTTGGATGTGCTGGAGTTGATGCGAAACATCCACGTCTTCGTTTCTAGGTACAACTACAACTTGAACACGCAATGTTTCGTCGAGAAGACTAGTGCGGACTCGGACCGGAAACATCTGAACACAATCAGCATTCGTCATGTCGCCAACTCGATCAGGACCCACGGAACCGGCATAACGCACACGAGTATCAACTTTGCGTATCAGTATCTCGCCCAGCGCTTCCAAATTTTCAACCAGTTTCTGTTTGACGACCACATTAGAAGTCAACTAATGAAAGAAGCCCGAATGGTGCACGCTGAGACGAAGGCCAAAAGTGATGCTGTCAAGCTGAGTGCCAAGCAGGCTGGCTATCGTGGGTCGAAGCTCGACGAAAAGTTTGAATATCCAGTCGAGTCAGCTCTTCGGCTTATCAGGGATGTGCGCAAACTAGGATTGTCGAGCGACGGATCGTCATTCATCGATCAATTTCGTGACCTGGTGACCGAAATCGGCAATGCTTTGGGATTTGTGCGCATGATTCGTCTAGGTGCGATGCACTATAGTACGAATGCGGCCAAGTTTGTACCGAGCACACGCACGGCGAAATTTGCCGACGAAAGCTTTGCAGTCGACGGACTGTCTGATTGGACGGTCAAGTGTCTCAAAAATCTTCGGAATGAGCTTGAAGCTCTCAGTGTAGGAGGAACAGATGGAACGGATTACTTTCAGGTCCTTGTTTCAGTGTTCTCAACAGAGCTTCGCAACAAAGCTCACGAGCACTTGAAAGACTTTTACTTGGTTCTTCCGGCTCTCACACTAAGCGCAGCTGAGGCTATTTCCGCTTCAAAAGATAAGCTTGCCCGACGAACCAATGAATCTCTAACAGCAACATTTACTGATGACGGTTTAGCTCTCGGAATAGCTTACTTGCTGAGTGTTCTTGGCCAACACGACGCATTCGACGCGCTCCACTGGTTCGAGTCTGTCGCTTCACATTTTGAAGCTGAAAAGAAACGTGCAGAAGGAGACAACAAGGGAAGTCTCGGAATTCTTGGCCGCACTTCAGATGAGAAGACCAAACTGCAAGCCAAACTGGATAAAATTGACGCTTTGAAACGTGAGTTCACTCACCTCAAACACTCTCTAGTTGGTGCTCGCAGCTTCGTGAATGTATGATCAATCATCCACTTTTGATAGATTTGTAGAAAGTAAAATAGGCAGTTTCTAGGCAAGATAAATGATGCGAGGGTCTGAGCGTTGGATGGATGATGCGCTTTATCTTGTGCCGTCGCCACAGTCGCGCGCGCCTCACGAAACGTTCGCGCACGCTGCGATAGGAACGACATCTGTTTGTATCGCCACGTGTCAATCATGTCTTGTCAAGCGACGCTCAGTAAGTCCTTCGCACCGGCGAGATCTGGGAGCACCGGCCGCCGCCCTAGCCGCTCGTCGCGCACCTTGACGCGAGCGAACGCTGCGGGTGCGATGGAACAGCTCACGCTCAAGCCGATTAAGAAAATCGAGGGCACCGTTCGCCTCCCGGGTTCGAAGTCGTTGTCCAACCGCATCCTTCTCCTCGCGGCGCTTGCGGAAGGTACCACCAAGGTAGAAAACTTACTGGATAGTGATGACATCCGTTACATGGTCGACGCGCTCAAGGTCTTGGGACTGGACTTCACTGAAGATAGAGAGAACAACATCTTGGAAATTACTGGATGCGGCGGTAAGTTCCCCGTGGAAGGCGCAGAATTGTTCCTTGGTAACGCCGGTACGGCGATGCGCCCTCTCACCGCCGCCGTGGCGGCGGCGGGCAAGGGTACTTTTGTCCTTGATGGTGTCGAGAGAATGCGCGAGAGACCGATTCAAGATCTTGTCGATGGCTTAGTGCAGCTTGGTGTGAAGGCAGAATGCACGATGGGCACTGGCTGCCCGCCTGTGAAGGTTGAAGCGAACGGGTTGCCAGGTGGACGAGTTGAACTCAGCGGTTCGGTGAGCTCGCAGTACCTCACTGCTCTTCTCATGGCGGCCCCGCTTTGCCAAGGATCGATCGAGATCGTGATCGTCGACGAACTTATCTCGAAGCCGTACGTTGAGATGACGATCACGCTCATGGAACGCTTCGGTGTCAAGGTTGAAAAGGCTGATGACCTTCAGAGCTTCAAGATTCAAGGCGGCCAAAAATACGTCTCCCCGGGTAGCGCTTTCGTCGAAGGAGACGCTTCTTCAGCTTCTTACTTCCTCGCCGGTGCCACGATTACCGGTGGTACTGTCACGGTCATCGGATGCGGTTCGGAGAGTATTCAGGGGGACACAAACTTCGCATACACTATGGAACAAATGGGCGCAACTCTCGAGTGGGGACCGAACTCGGTCACTTGCACTGGACCTCAAGGCCCGTTGAAGGCGATTGATGTGAACATGAATGCGATGCCGGACGCCGCCATGACTCTTGCGGTTGCCGCACTCTTCGCGGACGGCGTTACGACCATTCGTGACGTTGCGAGTTGGCGTGTCAAGGAGACGGAGCGTATGATTGCCATCTGCACCGAGCTCCGCAAGTTGGGTTGCGACGTCTTCGAAGGTTCGGATTACTGCGTCATCACTCCGCCGCACAAGCTTGAACCTCCGGCGACGATGAAGGCGAACGTTGATATCGACACGTACGACGACCACCGCATGGCTATGGCTTTCGCCCTCGCTGCTTGCGGTGACGTCGACGTCATCATCAACGACCCGAAGTGCACCAAGAAGACGTTTCCGACGTACTGGGACGTGCTCTCTTCGGTGTCTGCGTAGGGAGTCATCACAAATCTAGCCTTTACTATTATAGAATTGATGCAAAACTAATCCAAATCGCGTGTGTGACTAAAATTTTCAACGCGTTTCCCCTCTCACTCTGCTCACGCCGCCGGAGGGCCGCCCTGCATCCCTTGCATCGACTGTGCATTCAGCTCCCCGAATCTCACGCTCGCGCGCGCGGAGTGCTTCAAAAACTTTTCACAACACTTCGACACGCATCTCTCTTCGTCCTTCTCCAAAGTTTTCCTCCGAAACGACTGCACGCACGTCATGAAGCACCGCTCGACCAAGTTGTTATACATCCGCAAGCTGTCGCGCGTCTGCATCTGTTCGATCATTCCCATCATCTTCGCCTTATCCTCCTCCGGGAAGCCATCGAGCATGGCGGGATCCATCGCGCTCGGCGTGTCTCACCGCCTCCAGTCCACGATCGATGCGCGCGCGCGTCCACGACCTCGGCGGCGCGGTCTGCCCGAACCCTCCCAAACCCGCCCGCGCCGTCCCTTCCGCCGCGCGGGCGCGCCTTCGTTTCGTCGAGGCATCCTCTTTTTTACGTACCGCTTGTTCGGATTTTTGATATAGGTTCAGCATGATATAAGACTATTATTGGGTGACACAGGGGAGATGTCGCGACGCACGCCATCGTGTGACCAGCCAGCCTTGCGTCCCGCGGGCGAAGGCTGAACGCGAAGACGTGTGAAGCGCGCAACGAGAGAGCGCGACGCCCGCGAACGGAGCGTGAGCGCGCGGTTAGGACGTTTGAAAATTGTACGATCGAACGAGGCGGTCGGTGACGCGAGCGCACGCCGATACGGCGCGTGTGCGACTCGACACACGCAGAGGAAAGGGTTCGAAACAAGTCCCGAAGGAGGAGGCTCTCGCGGGACTATGCGGACCAGAGGTCGAGCGGGGAAGGCGGCGGCGATGGCGTCGAATGAAGAGGACATTAAAAAAGAAGTGGGTGAACCGATGTCCGAGGAAAAAATGCCGAAAGAGCCGCACGGAGCTTCAGTTGAAGCTCCGGACGATTTTCTGTGCCTCTTTGACGAGAGCGCGAGGGAGATTCCAACTCTGAACAACAGCGCGTGGGAGGACGTGTTCGATCAGCAAGCGGGTCATGAGATGGAATACTTTCCATCTGGTCCACAAAACACACCAGATACGCGCAAATTCAAGATTCCAACACAACACACCAGTGCGTCAACGTCGCAAGGAACTCCGAGAACGCAGGCAACGAAACGCCGTGGAAGGCCGCCGAATATGAGATTACAGCCACCGGCGATCGTTTTGCCATCGGCCCCTTACCATGCACCGCGCGGCAAGCCTCGATCATCGAGATTCAACGGAGTTTGTCGACATGCAAAGTCTGGACGGTACGAGGCACACGTGTGGTTGAGAGAATCTCGTCGTCAAGTTTACCTGGGAGGCCATGTGGAGGAAGAGTTTGCAGCTGAGGCTTTCGACATCATCGTTTTAAAACTTGCGCGAATAGGTGATCGATCTAGGACTGGTTCACGCCCACTTAAAATGAACTTTCCAGAGTCTCGATACGCAGATTTGATAGGCTTCATCGACTCACTCACATTGGATGAGCTGATCATGGAGGTGAGAAGACACTCTGAAGGCTTCGCACGAGGGGCAAGTGGCTACAGAGGTGTCACTCGACATTCAGAAGCAAAGTACGAGGCGCGATTGGGGGTGCCTAGAAGCACCCACATGTACTTGGGCTTGTACGACTCTCCAGAGAAGGCAGCGATTGCGTACGACACGGCGTTGGTTCAAGCCAGAGGGCGCAGAGCATCAACCAACTTTCCTCTACACAATTACAACGATCACATACGTGAATACGAAATGAACACGGGTCGAGATGGAAGATCATCCTGAACTCTTACGTACGTTCAAACGCGGCGCTGTTCACCACAAGCGGATGAGAACTAGCCGACAAAATTGAAATGAATGAAATGTAAACACATGTACTTTTACTCACATTTACATCCGCTAAACTATAAATACATGCTGTAGATCGCACTCAGGCCTTTTCCGCAAACTCATCACCTTCTTCGAGTGCGGGCCAGAGCTCCAGTGGACCGGCGTCGTATGCGTTCCCTTTACCATCCCATCTCACCTTCTGAACGAGAATGCGAACACCTTTGCGTTGTGCGCGAGCCAGGTATTTTGCAAACGACGGGCACGCTGCCCCGTTTGGACGCATTCCTTCTACATCGCCGCGACTGCATATGAAGAGAACCGCAGGATGCACTTTCGCATCCTTGGACACCAACTCCGTGAGCTCGCGCAAATGATCGATTGCTCGTGCGCTTACGACTTTTTCATTATCTGGTCCCTTTTGACCTCGTTTACCCCATGGAAATATTCCAGCGCGTCTGTACGGTCCCTCGGTCTTCGGCGAATACGCAGGATGCGGGGCTTGTGCCTTTGCGCGTTTCTTCACAAACTCGCGCGAGTAATCTGTATCAACCACCTGCTTGACCTCTAAAATGGTTGTCGTGCCGTCTTCGTGCGCGACGGCGAAGTCTGGTCTATACGAGTTCGATGCACTCTCTGATACCTCTCTCTTCATCATCTTTTGCGTTTTGATGCCTTCTCCTTTCGTCTTCACTGTGGGCGACGGATGCAATCGGTCGTCAAGAGCTCCTCTCTCGAGTAAGCGCATCGCAATTGTTTCCACTAAACTGGGATGCGCGCTCACCCACACACCGCCGTCATCTACGTCTGCATTTTCTTCCTCTTCACACCTCAGTAAACGACATATCAACTCACACTTCGGTGTGCCGTGTGGTCCGAGCGTGTCCGGCGAGATGCCCGCTTGCCGCGAACAAAGCGCCCTCGTTCCTTCCCGCAGTTTACCTCCAGAGTCGAGATTCGGCACGTGCGTCACGGCGATTGGAAACTCACCGTCGGCACCAATCCTCGCTCTCTCCATCACTCGCACGTCCGCGACGTACGGCGACCGATTTCGAGCGCTCGGCCGTCGAAGCACGATGCACTCCTCAAGTGCGCCCAGTTCCACGAGCGGCGTCTCGGTCGCCTTCGCCTTGGTCTTGGACCCCTTCATCGCGCGCACCGGGCGCTCGCACGAGCCCGACGGCATCATCGCCGCCATCGCTCGCTTCATCCCTCGCGCCGCACCCGCCCGCGGCATTATTTTCGCGAGGCGCCTCGTGCGGAGGAGGCGACCGTCCGCGCCCAACCTCACTCCTCGTCGAAGGACTTCAAGTCTGTCGGGCGCCTCCGCGGTGCGTCGGCGCGAATCGTCAACGGAGGGACAAGCGCGCCCGCGCGTGACGCGCGTTCGACGTCATTGTCCGTCGTTCATCGTCTCGCGTCGACGCGTCGCGGACGAGTCGTGGTCGCGGGCGACGTGGCGTGGGCGTAGCAGTAGATCGTGTCGGACACTCCGTTGGCTTCCTTCCTCTTGATCGATAGAGACCGAGATATGCCCGACAGGTCGTCGCGAGGGCGAGCTGAGCGCGATTCGCAAAGAGCCGACAACGGGGGGATGACGACGCGGGATATTTTGGAAGAATTTGCGAGTTTCGCGGAAACTTGGGACGACCGCGTGGGTGTCGACTTGAGCCCGGAGCAGTCTAAAGATATGCTGGCCAAGGTGGACAACCTGCTCAGGAATACTCCGTTCGAATGTTTACCGGAACCCTTGAGGGAAATGTTCCAAGCTTTGGGCATAAATTCTGGAACATGCGACGCAGAGCAGGTCAGAGATCGGTTAGTAGCAGCCGCGCAAGGTGCGTTCGGCGGAGACATCCCGTATTTCAACGTGAAGTACAACTATACTAGACTGGACCTCAAAGGAGAGGCTTGGGCGATGTCGGATCCTGTGGACCCCTTCCCCGATGACCGAGACATCGGGCTTGTGTACTACAAAGACGGCGGTAGGGAGTGGAATATGACACTCAAATTCTGGGAGTGTGAAGACCACGAGCTCGAGTACTGTGAAAAATGTGGCAACAACGCTAAAAAGTTCAATAAATTGATGACAGATTTGGTGAAAGATAGGTGTTTGATACGAGGTAAAGCTACCTGGGTTGACGCTTATATTCCGGAATTCATGGGGTGGTCTGTTCAGATCATGACAGATCGAGCATTTGGGCAAAATGATAAGCTCTGCAAGGAACTGGCAGCTATCGTGCCTGCTGATACTAATCTTGCGGTCGTGAAGAGTATTGCCATGTTGATCGAAGTTACGAGTTTCATCTTTGACGCTGATGTTAATAATGATGATCTTGATTCGCCGTACGATTTGCCGTACTGCATGTTCGCGCGTCATTTAGCGACGTGTCAAAAACAGAATGGGAGACCTGGATACAAGGTGATGACACTCGACTTGTTCCGACAAATGTTCGAGAATTTAGATGAAAGACATATTTTCAGGATGCCAGATATGGTGGTAGCAATGTTCGAGATGGAAGAACCAATATATGTACCACCACCGGGCCAATCAGCCATAGGCACACTCCTTCCGTTCATCACGCATTATTTCAACGTGCCCCCAGGTCAGCCAGAGTTTGAAAAGGCTCTGCGCGATGCAATCGCGGATGCCGAACAAATCGTCATACCTCTGAAACACGCGTTAATCCCGACACAAGAGCCAGCGGCTCTCTCGAACGCCCAAGCACCTCCCGCAAAGCAAGAACCGGCGAAAATCAAAGTTTTCGTTCAGTTTTACAAATTTTCGGTATCCTTCCTCATGACTGACGTTGCGCTAATTGAGAGGCTTTGGATTGCGTTGCGCAAAAAGCTGATCGAGGCGGGGGAAATTGGAGAAGCAGATGATCATGATCTTTTCGCTCTGGTACCCGCCCTTGATTGTCCGGATATGCGCATCGTGTGGGGAGACGACAACTGTAGTTTTCCCCACTACATTCCTCTGCAATCTTCGCTGAGTGCGTTTGATCTTAGCGCACAGAAGAGTGAGGTACGTCTTGCTCTCGCGTGGCAGGAGCATGTCGACATCGGTATTTTTGTGCACGGACCGGGGGCACGCACGAAGGATTATTTCATAATCCGCCCGTGCATCAGTTCTACAATCAGAGAGATCTTCTACCAGTACGGGGAAGATTTCGAAGCTGAATTTGACATGCTTGATGGAATAAATGAACATGGATTGGAGTTCCTGCGCGACGGTACTCCTGGTGAATCAATGATGAATCAACGGCATGGTAGCTCGACGACATCCACACCGTGGTTATCAAAAATGAAATTCAAAACTGCAGCGCGAAGGAGACTACTTCCCAATCCGGGAACAGTTTTCGAGTTAGGCCGCACCTTGTATTCTTACAATCTACTGCACGGAGTCCACATCGGTCTGCGGAAGCTGTAGTTGGGGTGCGGTCTAGACTAGAAGAATGTATGATACAGCTTAGAAATAGGTATTTAAATAATCAATATCATCAGATTGAGGCGCAAAGCTCTAAGGTCTTTTAGAAACCGAGTTGCGAGCTATGCGTGCTCCAATATCGGTGGGATCATGGATTCGATTTCGCGCGCAAACGCGTGGACCGGGAATCCCATGACGTTGAAATAATCACCCACTATCCCTCGGATGAAGACGCCCGCCGCACCTTGAATACCGTAACCTCCAGCTTTATCAAAAGGTTCTCCGGTTGCTACGTACGCTTCGATTTCAGAGAGGCTGAGCTCGGCGAATTCTACTTTTGTGGTCTCGCTAAAGCTCTTTCCATAAATCGCATCTCCCTGACGAGGTACTTTTGGTGCGACGATGGCTACTCCCGTATGCACCTTACTCTTCCCATTCGACAGCGCCTGTAGCATCCTCGTGGCCTCGCTCTTGTCCGCCGGTTTCTCCAATATTTCCCCGGAGTCGCTCTCGACCACTGTGTCAGCGGAAATGATCACGTCTGGAATCGGTCCGAGCTTGGAACAATCCCAATTCTCGCACACGTCCTTCGCCTTCATCCAAGCCGTGGCCTGGGCGTACGCCGCGGCGCCATCGTAGTTCTGCTTGTCCAAATCCTCCTCGAACTCACTTTTGACGACGCTGAAGACGACGCCGATATTGCTCAGGATCTCTTTACGACGCGGAGATCCACTGGCGAGGACGATGGATGTGTTATTCAGCGACGCCAAATGCCTGAGAATCATTTCGAATCTCTCGGAAGATCGGTATCCGGGCGGATCTGCCGTCCGAGTTCACGGCGGGAGCGCTCTCGCCCCACCGCCATCGTCAGAGTGCGCCCGCCGAACGGAGACCAGCGAGCGTAGCGCTCGCGAGTGTCGAGATAAGTAATCTTCGATAACTCAGGGCGACGCCGCGATGAGCGAGCGCGAGCAGCAAGCACTTCAAAAGCGTCTCCAGGAGTGTCTGAAACGACCTGAAAATCTCACGTGTTCGGAGTGCACGATGCGCTTACCCAGGTGGGCGTCGACGTCGTTGGGCGTGTTTTTCTGCACCAACTGCAGTGGATCCCATCGTGGGTTGGGCGTGCACATATCCAAGGTCAAATCCACGACTTTGGATAAGTGGACTGAAGAGCAGGTTGCCTTCATGGAACGTATGGGGAACGCCGCGGCGAATGGTTTTTGGGAGGCTGAGCTCGAAGCAGGAGCGAAACCGGGACCAGGAAGTGGACGAGACGCGTGCGAGAGATTCATTAAGAACAAATACGAGCGAGGAAGATACAAAGACAGCAGTCGAAGTGGACCAGAAGAGGTTGCTCACGTTGCGAGTCCTCCTGTCGAGACCCGTGTTGAACCTGAACCCGCGCAAGGTATATCGTCGGTGGGGCCGGCGGCGGTCCAACAGAATGGGATAGCAGACTTGCTATCATTGGATCTTCCTGCACCAACTAGCGCTCCCACCGCAGAGGTTGGTGGGAGTCAATGGCCGGATTTCAACGCAGGTTCCGCACAGACGGCAAACCAGTGGAGCGATTTCATGGCTCCTTCTCCGGGTCTAGGGCAAGAAGCTTCAGAGCAAACAATCGCTGATGATGGATGGGGTGATTTTGCGTCGGCGCCGACGAGCAGCATGCCGCCAGCCGATGTGCAGCCCGTGCAAAAGCCAGAAATATCAAAGAATGATATCATGAACTTGTTTGACACTCCAGCGCAGGTGCAGGTAACACCGGGCATGGGGAGTGGAATGATGGGACTCAACGCACTTCAGGGTAACATAGTAGGTGGATTTGGGCAGCAAGTTCCGCCGAACGTCCAAGGCCAAGCCATGCCCGGCGCGATGCAGCATAACTCAATGTATCAACAGTCGCCTATGTTTCAGCAAACGAACGGGGCAGCGACAGGTGGAATGATGCAGCAACAGATGGGAGGGATGCAACAGATGGGCGGAATGATGCCGCAACAGATGGGTGGGATGATGCCGCAGCACATGGGTGGGATGATGCCGCAGCACATGGGTGGGATGATGCCGCAGCACATGGGTGGGATGATGCCACAGATGCCACAGCACATGGGCGGAATGGCAATGATGCCACAAGGCGGAGTGATGCCGCAACAGATGGGAGGGATGAAGCCGCAACCAGTAGGCGCACAGATTGGAGGACCACTCGCAGATTTCGACCTCACCCCACGAAGTCCTCCCAAACCGGATACGCAGAATATCCCAGAGTTTAAATGGTGAGAGAACACGACTTTCTGTAGCTAGCGAAATTTCACGTTTGATTTCCTTGTGAATACAAGTTAGAACACTATGCGGTGATGTACTTAATTTACTCATCATCATCGAAAAAATCGTCTTCATCTTCCTCCTCCTCCTCTTCCCCTTCTTCCTCTTCTTCCTCCTCCTCTTCTTCCTCGACGCCTCCCAGAGCGCGAGCTCGCCGCCTTCTGCGTTCCTCGCTCTCCTTGCGAGCCCGCGCCAACTCGGCAGCCTCACGCGCCTTCTTCTCCTCCGCCTCCTTCAACTCTCCCCGCTCGACCGCGTGCTTGAGCGTGATAACTCCGAACAAGGCGCCCGCGATTCCGAGAACAACGCCCAACACTTTGAGCACGCCTCCTCCCGTCGCCTTGACGTTGTGCTCCTTGAGCATGGTCACCAACTTGGACGGCAGCGCCCCGCTCATCTCTTCGAGCTTTTCCCCATTCTTATACAGCTGATACGTGGGAAGTGCTTTCACATTACACCTCTCCGCCACGGCCGGCACCTGTTCGATGTCCACCCTGACGAAGCGAATGCGCTTAAACTCCGCCGTCCGCGCCAAGGTTTGCATGTACGGCGCCATCGACTTGCTCGAAGGGCTATAGTTCTGCGTCGTCCCGGAACACCCCCCCCCGTCGTCACCGTCAGTCCGCGTTCACCCACGCACGATCGCATCGCATCCTTCGATTCCACCCACGCGCGTCCTCCTCCGTCCTCCGTCCTCCGTCGTCATCGTCTTCCCACCGCTCGACTCGACCCACGCACCGACACGAACTCCACCAATACGAGTTGATCCCTCTTCTTCATCGCTCGATCGAACGCCGCCGCGGTCGCGATCGTCTCCACGCGCGAGAACGCTTTCATCTTTCTCGCCCCACCGGGGCGCCGTCGCATCGACATCGTCGTCGCGTCGTCGTCGTCGTCCGTCGTCCTCTGTCGCCCACACACCCGCCTCGATGCATCTCTCCTGATCACGACTCAGACTCGACCCCCTCCCCTCCGGCCGAGTGGGTTTTCCCTGGTCCAGGGCGAGGCGCGTCGTCGTCGTCGGCGGACGTCGGCGTCAGGGACGAGCTCGCGAGGGCGACGACCGGCGCGCGAGGAGTGAAGGCCGACGCGAGGGCGCGAGGTGGACGCGCGCGTCGACGACGCCGTCATGTCCGACAGTGAGAGCGACTACAGCGACGACGATGCGCACATCGGCGGCGGGGATCTGGACGAGACGTACGTCTCGGGAGAGGCGACTCTGAACGTGGACGTCGGGTCGTCGCTCACGAGCGCGGATTGGGCGGACATCGATAACAGCGATCTCGTGGCCAAGGTGCGAGGGAGCGCGGGGTTTCGGATCATGAGAGAGATTCAACCTTGGGACGGAGCGTTGGACGCGCCGCCGGACTTGATCAAGAAACACGTGTTTGAATACTTTTACGTGCAGCGAAAGGATAGCGACTTTTATAAAAAGCTCGCCAAGGAGTGCTTTCCGACCGAGTATGAAAAAGCGGGGGCGGATAAGTCGGAAAAGAAGCGGTTGTCAAACCTGTGGGCGGGGGCCGTATTGGACGAACTCAAGGCGATGAGAGACGCCGCGAAGCACACATTGCGATGGATCAACGCGATCAAAGAGGCACAAGCGGGTGATTTGCTCTTCTTGAAAAGAGAGGCGCTGAATCACGGGCCGGGAAGCGTTCAGGAGATCGCAGGGAAGATTGTTTGGGACAACGTGAGTAATCGCATCAAAGATCAAACCTTCGCCGCCATGCACGCGTGGACCAATAAATCCGGAGCGCAATCTGGTGGAGTCGCGCGCATGTACAAGCATCAGCACGAACTCATCGATCAGTTGGATAAGCATTACGATCTCACGATCAAGAAGAAAGAGGCAAACCAACCTCTTCCCAAGCCTCTGCATGTCATTTTATCAACCCCGACGGGATCCGGTAAAACCTTTACGGCCATTCTCGTGCACTTGCGTCTCTTGAAGATCAAGTACCCGGACACCATTTTGCTATACTCTGTGCCGACGAAGCAAGTCTTGAAGCGTGTCGGTCAAGAGTGTGAAGCGCACGCGGTACCGTACTGGACGGCGGCGCGCGACCATTCGGGCGACGGTACTCTTCATCAGGTGCGTCGTCCGTATTCTATCCGTGACAAGGCGCGAAACAAGAAAGCACTTCGGGCCGCTCGAGCGATTGGTGAAAAGGTCAGCGCTGGATCCGGTACGATTCAGCAGCAGCTCGAATATGCGGCAGACGTTGGTTACAAGCTCAAGGATCACGGAGCGGGGAAGCCAGATATCATCATCGCAGATCTTAACACGACGGCATCGCTTTTGAAAGCTGCCGCGCTGGAAAGCGAAAGTTCGTTTTATCACACTTCCAAGATTCTTTTATACTTTGACGAGCCGAACATGGGTATTCACCTCGATCCGAACGTTCTCGGCGTAGTTTCGAGCATCCAGTCCAACATGCCCCACACCGCCGTGTTGGCGTCAGCGACCCTCGGCGCCTGGGAAGGACTTGAGCCTTGGTGGAGAGGCCCGAACGATGCCAATCAAATCACGATTAGCTTGGAACCGTACGAGTTACCGATGGCAAAGCTCGCTGTTTTTAATGAGGGGTCCAGTGAAGTCGCTCCGATGAGCCCTCTGAACCTGTTTGAAAACTATGCGGAATATCAACGCATCATGGAGGATTACCGTTTACCCACCCTTTTGCTCCGCCACTTGTCGGCTAGACATGGCAATGATTTGATGAAGATCCAACCGCCGGGCGGAGAGTGGGACAAGGTGCAAGGGGATGTCAAATCTTTACGTTTGACTGTTGAACCGCTTTTCACGGAGCTCAAACAGAAGGAATTCGATACGTTGCAGAACAGATGGAAGAGTGGTGAAGACGCTCCCGTAAAAGTGGATGGTATTCGTGGTGCATTGTCGAAGGAAGGCGTCACCATGGTTGGCTGCTTAGATCCGCGCAAGGTTGCGTTTGAATTAGCCGGCTTTGGCGACCAGGAGGCTTGGATTCAAGACGTGCATAAATTGAATAACAAGCTCAAGGAAGCAGAAAGACTCGTCAAGGAGAACGCGAAGGCTGAAAAACGCAAGAAAAAAGACGATGAAGACGAAGCGAAGGACGGAGGCGATGAAGGATCCGTAGGTATTGTCACTTTGAGGCCCATGTTGAAGATCAGCCTCGCCGAGGCCCTTGACGCTGATATCAACACACTCGTCATGCTTTCGAAGGGAATTGCCTACGCGTGTGGTTCTGGAACTGAACCGATGGTAAAGCGCTTGTACAACCAAGCACTTCTCACGGTACCAGATTCCCTTCGTGGTCGCTCTCCTCCGCTCAACGTTTTAGTTGTCGATTATTCTTCGATTTATGGTACGGATTGTCCTGCTGTTGATACACTCCTTTTGCAAGAGGATCTGGGTCGGCTCTTGGCCTGGGAAGATCTTCAGCAGTTTCTTGGTCGTCTCAGAAGAGACGGTACGGCTGTGTTCTATTCAAAGCAGACGCTTCGTCGAGCGACACTCGGAGCGGCGGTTGAGGAAGAAGAAACGAAAGCCCTCGTTGAATTCCAGAAGACGGTCGAGCGAGGAATGTTGGACCTGGAAAAGGCACAAAAACGGAGCGCGACTGATGTTGCTGGACTCGTGAATTCTCTTTCGGCCTCCTCTGGAAGAACTCCTGGAGAGGTTGCCGCCTATGCTCTCGTCGCTGTGACGTCGTTTTCGTTGCCTGCTCCGTCTCATCTTGACGGCGCCGGCGTGCATCCGACGACTGTCCCAGAGACGGACGCTGCGCTTTTGGAGGCAATTACCAAGAATGTCGAAGCTTACTCGGATTCGTTGGAAAGCGTGTTGAAGAAAATGTCTGAGCAAATTCGTGCTGTGAGTGCTTTGGAGGCCATCGCACTCTCTGCGCAACCTTTCGCGGGGCGAACTGGAGGTGCACGAATGCTCAGTATCGCCGCCAAAGTGTTGAAGATGATGTATGACCTTGACATCCTCGCTGAAGAGGCGCTCTTTGCGTGGGCAAACGCGAAGCGCAAGGAACTTCTGGCTGAAACCGATGGGGACGCGCGTTTCTTTGGGAAAGTGAAACCTTTCATTCAGTGGTTGTCTGAAGCTAGCGACGACGACGACGACGATAGTGATAGTGAGTAAACATACATCTATATTGTCAATACTAGAGCATCAGTATCTTTGAGTCCTAGCACGCAATCAGGTACACGACATCCTTCACGGAGTGATGGTGTGCTTCTAACGTAGACTGAGGTGAGCGCCTAACGTAGATGAATGGTGAGCGCCTAACGCTCTAAAATCTCTAAAATACTATTTTCACACATGCTGCACTTTGACGATGGATGTTGTGGGAAACTACGAAGTTGTATGCGCTTAAAATGTCTGCGCTCTTCGAATACCACCGCGAGATTCCTGAGTCTTTGCTACTCTTTTCCATCTTTTCAGCGAGTTGCGTCGGTATGCTCCAACCGTAGACGTTCTCGTCCCGCATAGCCCCTTCTTCCTCGTCCACTTTGTAACATGAAATTGAATGCACCGTGAGATCACACTGCGACAAGACGTCGCCAGCGTGAGACATGGCCTTTGTCTTGAACGCGTATACCACGGGAAAGTCGAGAAACAACCCCGCAATGGTCGGAGGCGAAATCTCAATCTCATTCGCCTCGATGATTTCATCTAAATCGATCGTTCCCTCCGCATTCTTCGCCATTTCCTTCGCCATCGCTTCTCGTATGCGCTCCCAATCCGTCCACACCTTCTCCCCAAGCGCCTTCCCCGCCATCTCGGGCTGCGCACCCTCCAGGCTCACCAGGGCCCGCTCCCATCCTTCCCTCGACTGAAGCACGCTCATGTTCACCACGAACGCCGTCTCTCGCATCACGCACACCCGCATCGTCCCCGCCGCCACTCGACACACCCTCGACACGTCATTCAGAACCGTCGTCAGCGTCCTCGCGCTCACCCCTCGCGCGTAGTCATTCATGAAGCTCGCGCGCCCTCCCAGACCGACGACGATGAGATCGCGCGCGAGCGCTTTCGCCGCGCTCCGCTCGCACCCACACCTCGGTTCGATGAGTTCGACGATGACATCGAACGCGGACATGGACGCGCGCGCGCGCGTCCTCGCGACCGACGCGCCCGCTCGAGTTCGTCCACCCGCCTCCGAAACTGACGCGTTCGGTCGGTCGGTCGAGGGGGCCGTCCGCGGTTGTGAGAGATCCGGTCGGTCGTCACTGTGTGTGTGCAAACAGTGAGACGAATCACTTCACATCTCTCTCCGGATCGGTCGGGTCGATCGCCGCGAGCGCAGGGGGATGGGTGATGAACGTGCTGGACTATGTATTACACGGTCGAACGCGCGAGAGGGAGGGCGCCGTCGACTCGACAATGAAAGAGCGCGCGCGTGCGAAGAATGGTGGAAGTGCGCGGATGGATGGTTCGATGGTGTGTGCGCCGCGGGTGGGTTCCTACGGAACCGGATCGGCGCGGAGGACGACGGCGGAGCGGTCGACGGCGACGTAGGCGTTTCGTCTGAGCGAAGGACGAATCATCGCTTCGGCGGTGTATGCGTCGGCGTCGGCGACGTCGTTGGCGGAGAGGAAATCAAAGGGTGATTCCAGAGCGGTGTCCAGGATGAGTTTCCACTCGTGGCCCTCCGGAGGGGGAGGAAGCTTGATGAGCGCCGGTTCGTGGTGCGCGTTGAACGCGACGTAAAACTGCGGAGACTCGGGCTTATCCTGAAGCGTGAACGCCACAAATCTCGAATCTTCTTCCCACAATGGAGTATTGGGCTCGTGTCCGTGCCATTGGATGTTTTCTGCGGTCGGAAACGAGGGTAGGCGGAAGGCGTCGTTCTCCTTGCGAAGCTTCATCACCTGTCGAGTGAAGCGAGCGAGTCCTTCTCCAGCGAGCGGATCATTCGCCTCGTCCCAGTTCATCCAATTCATCCAGTTGTCGTGGCAATAAGTGTTATTATTGCCACACTTGGTGTGACCGTATTCGTCACCCATGTATAACATTGGCACGCCCTGCGCGACGAAGAGCGCGACCATGAAGTTGCGCATTTGACGGTCGCGAAGGGAAACAATCTCGGGATCACACGACTCACCGTCATCTTCGCAGCTGATACCGCAGTTCCACGATGAGTTATGTTCTTCTCCGTCCCGATTTTCTTCTCCGTTGGCGATGTTGTTCTTGTTGTTGTACGTCACGCAGTCGCGCAACGTGAACCCATCGTGGGCAGTGATGAAGTTGATGCTCGCGCTCGGCGTTCTACCGTCTGCATAAAGTGCAGGGCTGCCACACAGCCTCTCAGCGAACAATCCAGCGTAGCCGTCTACACCTCTGATAAAGTTTCGAACGTCATCTCGGAATTTGCCGTTCCACTCCGACCACAGACTGTAGTGCGGAAACGAGCCGACTTGGTACAATCCGCCGGCGTCCCAAGCTTCCGCGATGAGCTTTGTGCCGGATAGAACGGGATCGTTACTGATGGCATCGATCAGTGGAGGATCTTGCAGAGGCATACCGATCGGTACTTCTTCGAGTGACGGGGTCGCCGCGGTCGGTTCACCGAAAATGTTTGCGCTATCCCACATGCTCGAAGCGCGAGTGAGAATGCTCGCCAAGTCAAATCTGAAACCGTCAATGTGATACTCGAGAACCCAGTAACGCAGGCATTCGACGATGAAATCCCGCACGACAGCGTGGTTACAATTCATCGTGTTACCACATCCACTGTAATTATAAAATTGCCCCTCTGGTGCGACCATATAGTACACGCGGTTGTCGAGCCCGCGGAAAGACAGCGTCAAACCTTCCTCATTCCCTTCGGCGGTGTGATTGAAAACAACATCCATGATGACCTCTATGCCGGCTCTATGCGCCTCTCGAACCATGTATTTGAATTCTTGAGCGGCCGCTCGTCCGCAATCTCGATCACCGGCCTCAGCATACCGGGACATTGGACTGAAAAAGTTGACAGTGCTGTACCCCCAAAAGTTGCGTCGAAACTCCCCCGTGGCTGGATTCACGCTGTGATATTCCATCTCGTTGAACTCGTGACACGGCATCAATTCGATGGCGTTAACACCTAAGCTTTTCAAGTAAGGAAACGTCTCCACGAGAGCGGCGTAGGTTCCGGGCTTCGCCTTGGTCTCTAAGTCCATCGTCATGCCGCGGACGTGCGCCTCATACACGACGAGGTCGTTCATCTGTCTCTTCGGAGACGTCACTCCTTCCCAATCAAAGTCTTCGAGCCCCGCCGCCGTACCTCTCTTCGGTACCGCACCGGCGTATTGCGGCCAGCAATCTTCACTGCCGTCGGCTTTCGTCGCCGGTTCGCCGTACCGAGCTCGACTCACCGTCGCCTTGGCGTACGGATCCAAGAGCACCTTGCTCCGATCAAATCTGTGTCCAGCCTCGGGTTCGTACGGCCCGTCCACTCTGTATCCATACAAGACGTCGTCCGCACACTTCGGAAGGGCGATGTGCCACACGCTCCCCGTCTTGTTCTCTCGTTCGTCGAGTTCAATCTCGGCGGTTATCTTCCCCAGCGCGAGATCCTCCGGAGTCCACAATACTAAACTCACCGCCGTCGCCGCGGACGAGTACACGGCAAAGTTCACCGTATCGTTTACATCCCGTCGCACGCGCGTCGCTCCCAGCGCGTTCGCGTTCCCTCGAATCGGTGCCTCGCACACCCCCGGCACGGCGACGCGCGCCGGTTTCGGTTTCGGTTTCGGTTTCGATTTCGGTTTCGTCGTCACCGGCGTCGTCTCCGTCGCTCTCACCGCGCGCATCACCGGTCGTCCCCCGCTCGTCACCGACGCGCCGTCCCCCCCGTTCGCCTCGATCGCCCACCGCCTCGCGCGCTCGACGCGTCCACGTCGCGCGCTCGAGATTCGTCCCGTCCCTCCCCTCGCTCCATCTCGCCGCGCGTCCCACGACGTCGTCGTCGTCGTCGCCGTCGCCATCGCGCGCGCGCTCATCGTCGACATCACCGTCATGGTCGTTCAACCGCCGCGCGCGGCCTCTGCCGACGGACGCGCGCGCGCGCGACCACCGCACCGCGTCTTTTTCTCCGTCGCGTCTTTTTCTCCCCGCCGACCGGTCGTTCGTTATCCACAACCCGTCGACGCGCTGGATGAAAACCACCGTTCCTGACTCAAGCCCTCTGTCTCTCCCCCGCGTTTCCGACGAGTGCGGCCTCGGTCGACCACCGCGTCTTTTTCTTCGTCGCGTTCTGTTTGCTCGACGACGTGTGTCGCCCCTCGCGAACGACCGAGAGCAAAAGGAGAGCAAGCGTGTGTTGGGCTTGTGTGTTGGGGGGCTGTCTTTTTGGCACTCATCGGAATGACCGCGCGCCGTCCACCGTGACTTGGAATGTGTCGACACAGGGCCTTCATCAAGCTAGCGCGCGCGACGGCGACGTCCGCGAGGGACGCGCGCGTCGTGGCGACGCGAAGCGGATTCTCGAGCTCGAGCGCGCGGCCTCTTCGGTCGTCTTCTGAGTTAAGAAGCTTGTTTTCATTTGGAGAAAACTGATTAGGTGTACGAAATGTAGAATACGATCCTGTATTAGTACAATCGTAGCTAAAATACGCGGTCCTGGAGTTTTGGTTCGGTCTTAACGTGATGCTTTGGAAAAAGTTACGGGTCGGGCACGACCCCACACACGAATGAAGGTCGAGCGCGCGCGCGGAGGCGGGGGCGCGAGGGTCGTCGTACACGGTGTGTGCGTGATGGGGTTCGGTGTGGGTGGACTATGGGTGTGGAGACGGTCTAAGTAGGGTTGGGTGTATCCGTCGGTGGTGCGTCGGGTCGGCGGGGCGGGAGACGGCGACGACGGCGACGACGACGGCGACGGCGATGCCGATGACGATGACGATGCCGATGACGGCGGCGATGACGGCGGCGCGAACGTCGATGGCCGCGGGGGATCGACGCGGGGTGGGCCGACGCGCGCGCGGGACGCGAGGCGCGTGCGGTGTGGCGCGCGCGGGGAAAAAGAAGACGAGCGGGGCGGCGGACGACGCGCCCACCAAGGCGCCGTTGCCGAGAGACTACGCCCATCACACCCCGGGAAGCGTGCAAGAGACGGATGATGTCGTCGTCTTCGCGCACGAACGACCGGAGGAGGCGAGTAAGTGGAAAGACACCGTCATCATGCACGTGGGCGAGGGGAGCCGAGAGCGCGTGCGACTCGGGGTGTGCATCGGAGAGTTTCATAATAAGCTCATGGATCGCATGCTCGAGGACGCTCGAGTGTCGGCGGAGGCGATGGGAAGCACGATTGATAAGGTGGTTTGGGTTCCGGGCACGTACGAGGCGCCGTTGGTGGTGGAGAATATGTTGCAAGACCCGACGCTCGACGCGTGCGTCGTCATCGGATACATCGAAAAGGGCTCGACGCTTCACGGTCAAGAGATGGGGGCGACGTTTTCCATCATCGCCAAGCAGTTAGAGTTGGAGTACGGCAAGCCAGTGGGAATGGGGATCATCGGACCCGGCGCGACCGCGGAACAGGCGGATCAACGCGTGGCGTACGCGGGCAACGCGGTTCGCGCCGCTATTCGCATGGCGCGCACGTTCGTTCCGGCCGAAGAGTCGTGAGTGAGCCTCTCGCATCGATATCGCTGTAGTTATTTGCAATCAATCACATTATCACATTATTCCATTCGTTCGATGCGCGTCGCGATCTCACAACGTTTCGAACGCGGCGGAGCGCCGGCGTCCGTACAGCGCGCCGCGACGGCGCCGAGCGAGAGGCATGTTCGTCGCCACGCGTCGTGGATCCACCGCGAGCGGTCGCGCGGTGGAGCGATGCGTACGCTCGCTCGCGTCGCCGGCGTCGATGTCGACGGAGACGTCCACGGAGACGTCGACGACGTGTCGAACACGGACGGAAGCGTCGTCGTCCGCGGGAACTTCGGCCGCGTCTCGCGCCACGCGGGGACTCTTCGTCGGGCCAGCTTTCGATTCGTTCGGACGACGGGAATATGTACGTTCGTTCGCCGCGTCCGCGACGCCCATGACGTCGTCCGCGACGAGCACGGAGGAGGAGAAACGATCGACCGAGGCGCCGAGCGCGCCGGCGCCGGAACCGGAGGCGAACGATACCTGGGTCGATCGCAAGATGCCGGCGTCGGTGGTGCCGTACGCCAAACTCGTTCGTCTCGATCGATCGATCGGAAGCGCGCTGTTGGCGTGGCCGTGTTTCTGGTCCATCGCGCTCGCGGCGGACCCAGGCGCGTTGCCAGACGCCCGACTGCTCACGTTGTTCGGCTTGGGATCTTTTCTCCTGCGTGGGGCGGGATGCACGGTGAACGATCTGTGGGATCGAGAAATCGATAGTAAAGTGGCGCGCACGCGCAATCGCCCCATCGCGAGCGGTGCGATAAGCGTACCGAAAGCGGTGGCGTTCCTGGGAGCGCAACTGCTCCTCGGTCTCGGCGTTTTGGTTCAGTTGAACGATTATTCTAAAATTCTTGGCGCGAGTTCGCTCGCACTCGTCGCGGCGTATCCAGGAATGAAACGAATCACGAATTGGCCGCAAGCGTTTCTGGGATTGACGTTCAATTGGGGAGCGTTGCTCGGCTGGGCGGCGGTGCACGGATCGTGCGACTGGGGCGCGGTGTTACCGCTCTACGCTTCGGGAGTGGCGTGGACTTTGGTGTATGACACCATTTACGCGCATCAAGACAAACACGACGACTTGAAAGTGGGCGTCAAGTCGACCGCCTTGCACTTTGGGGACGACACAAAGAAATATTTAAGTGGTTTTGCCATCGCCGGAACGTCTGCGCTGTGCGCGTCTGGAGCGTACGTGGGATTAGATTTTCCATTTTATGTCGGCGTCGCCTCCGCGGCGTCTCATTTAGCTTGGCAAATTGCGACGGTGGATTTGAACAATCGAGAAGACTGCGCGGCCAAGTTTCGTAGCAACTCGACGTACGGGGCGCTCGTTTTCGCGGGTATAGTGGCCGGGAAGGTGCTCTAATAGACAGACTTAGCTTGTGAATGTGAGTGTGAATTTGATCAGTATTATCTAACATGGTGGCTATGAAATTAGACTACGCCAAAACCCGTTCGTTTAGGCGGATAAACTGGCGTCGATGGCGTTGATGCGTTCATCGACGTTTCCTCCGCCTGCGAGAACCGCCAACTTTGCGATTGATAACATTCGACGCTTTTCATCCGCGTTTGCACCGCCGCGATTGCCGAAGGCGGTCAACGTTTCGCTCGCTTTCGCGTACTTACCGACACGAAGCTCCATCAACCATCTTAATTCGGGATGAGGCTCCAAGAATCGTTCCAAGTCACCGTGGAACTCGGCAGGAAGCTCGCGCAGGAGCGCCGCATCGCGGTCCTGTTCGATGGCCAACTTTCTGTATACAAAGTGCGAGAAGCTCTCTTCACCGTCCTCTTGAGCGCCGAGAAGGGTGCGCATGTAATGATGAAGTCGATCAGTACCATCGGTGGTGTCACAAATGGCGAAGAGCTGCGCGTAGCCAAAGTGAGCTTCCGATACTGCAGCGACCGCTTCTATGGAGATGTCGACGCCTTCCGACAACGATCCGTGTTGCGGTCTCTCTCGCACCGGTACTGTGTGATCGTGCTCCGCGCACGTCAATAGCGCTGGCAAGACCAAGTCGCGATCACTCACGTACTCTTTGTGTGCATCGATACGAGCCGTGGATCCGAGCAGGGCGGCGTTCAAGTTTGCGGCGCACGCGTCCAGAAGTGGAGCCGCCGCGGCCATCAACCGTGATCCGATGACTGGAGCAAGACCGACATCCGTCGTGCTAGACGCAGCCTCGGCGTGAAGTTCGATAGAAGAATTCGCAAGAGCTCGAAGAGTTTCGCGCGCTTCAACGTCGCAAGACCAGGACACGCCGGCAACCGATGAAGCTGGAGGATACATGCCGGTGCGACGCCTTCTGAAATCGTTCGCCGCCTCCAAAGCGACGAGAAGGCCACGCGCGCACGTATCCAAGGCTACGACACGACTTTCTAACTTCTTTTCCTTTGAAAGCTTCGCTTCCAGGATGGCGCTGACGGCTGGGAATAACAGTCGTGCCTCACTCGAACGACTGAAAAACACTTCTACGTCTGATCTTTCTTCCAACGCATCATCGGTATCTTTGATTGCGGCGCCCGCATGTTTGGCGATATCTTCAAGCATATCGCTGATATCATCATCGACGGTGTTCTGCAAACCACGGAGCTGCAAAAGAGCAGCGATCATTTCACCGTGCATCAGTATCTCGGATCGTTCCTCTGGATCGATTTCGTTCCAGACACCTCTCTCCGTCAAAAATTCCAAGAAAAGAAGATGGCGATTCATTTTTTCGGTGCCATTTTCCTCAATTGTGGGACCACCACGAGTAGATTTACCGGATAATTTCTTCGGTAATGCATCGACCATGCCTTTACTGACGGTCGCAAACGGCGCCGACGCGCTCACAAACGCGCCCGACCCGTGTAAGCGCGACTTCGTTTGTCCCGGAGGTGCGGGGTGACCGGCGAAATAATCCTCGAACTCGGATCGTACGCAATCAGTGGCATCAGAATCATCCACGTGGGTTACGCTCGGGCTATCGACCTTGGTCGAAGAGCGTGTCACGCGTTTACTTGGAGTGACTCTGGCCGAGCGGCGAGGCGTCGTCTGTCTACCACCGCTCTGCGGAGTAAACGTGCTCACACCGCTCTCATTCGATAACAGAAGCCACTCACCACCGGTACCGCATTTCACATCGACGATCGCCTCGTAGTTGGCTGCATCCATGCGAGCCGATACGGAGGAGTAGTCCACCCCGGAGAACATGATGGCGGAACCGTCGCTCGTGAGCACAAAGGTGCTCTCTTCATCCACGCGAAGTCGAGTGCGTTCGAAATCACTCGGGAGAGCACCCGCAGGAGGAACACCGGACGCAACTAATTCCATCTGATCCGTACCATGGGTGCGTTTAAAACGATGGAACGAGCCTTGACCGTCGCAGTTTACGAGCAGCGTGATGTCAACGCCGCTCTCTGTCACCGTCCAGTCCGCGGAGATAAAGCCGATGTTGGACGTGACGCGCAAAGCTCGTTGAATTTGCTTACTCAGTCTGTGCACATGCGCCAATACGGGTGCGTTGCTCTCGTTTGAAACGTCGACGGACCACTCTTCCAGAGTGCCGTCTGCTACGCACACGAGCAGCCGTCTCTTCGTATCGCTCGAACCTTCGGCGAAGCTCAGAGAGCGAACGCCCCCGGCGTTCACTTTTCGACTCAAAATCATGCTCGCCGCCTTGGTTGCCGATCTTAACGCTCCCCACGTGCGACTCTTTCCCGGAGTCTTCGTCGGAGACATGAGTCCGCTCGGTCCGCCAGCTTCCTCCGAGTGCATGTCATCCACCCAGTGACTTCTGTTCGATCGATCGAACGGCGTCCACGACATCGATCCATTCCTCGCATCACCCTCGATCGCGTACAGGTTCCCATTTGAGTCTCCCACCACCGCGCACGCTCTGCCCGCGGCGGCTTCCGTCGACACGCACGTCGTCGCCTTCGTGTTCGCCCCCTTCACCTCCACGAACGCCCCATCGATCGCGTTCACCGACGACGACGTCGACGAAAATACACCCGTCACGCACGCGCCCCTACCGTCGGCCGAAAACACCACGCACGCGTCGTCAGAGACGAACGCCGCGAGCTCGCACGAGGACAGCCCCAGGTCTCCCTTCCCGTCGTACGTTCTGGATCGCGACTCTCCGTCTCCTCCCGCGAACGTCTTGACGCAAAACGTATCATTTGCACCGTACTCGCTCCCGGCGACGTCCATCGCGTCGCCACCGTCCGCCGAGGACGCGCGCGCGCTCAACCAAACGTTCTTCGCATCTGACGTCTTGGCGCGACGTCGTCGCGCGTCGAAGCCCCCTCGCGAGACGCCGTCGAGGTCCATCGCGCGTTCGAGATACCTTCACTCGCTGCGCGCGACGTTCGCCGCGCGACGCGTCGTCGATAGGCGCTTCGTCCTCTGGGGGGCGTCGCAAGGCTTGCAACGATTTCAAGAGCCGACGACGAGGCGACGCCCACAGACAGCCGCGCGCGGCGCCGCGCGGGCGACGCTCGGCATGCGGCTGTACGATGATCTTCCCGAGGCGAAGACGGAGACGAAGGGCGACGCCGAGGGCGGTGGCGACGAGGGGCGGGCGTGGGGCGCCACCGGGCCACCGGGGCAGGTCGGCGATCGAGCGGCGAGCGAGCGCGAAGCGAGCGCGGGAGCGAGCAGGAGCGGAGGTGAGATGAAGAAATCATCCTCTTCGGCGGCTGGGATGCTTCGAGCGCAAGCGACCGCGCTGAGAGCGGCGCAGGCGCGCACGAAGCGCGAGGCTGAGGCGCGGCGAGCGGCGGCGGCGGCGGCGGCAAAAAAGCGAGCGGCGTCGACGTCGATGGCGTCCGTATCGGAGGCCAAGGCGGGTGAGAGCGGTGATAAAGTGCATGCGTCGTGTTCTTCTGGGGAAGAAGAGGCCGAAGAACCCGTCGCCGATGCGTACGATCCGTCGGCGCCGAACGACTACGAGCGTACGCTCGCCGCTCGCGGCGAACGGGCGAGAAGGAAAAGAGATTTAGACGTGAACGAAGACCTGCGAAAGATGCTCGAGGCGAAGAGGAAAGCAATGGAGGCTCAAAATATGTCGGAACGCACGGCGAGACGGGAAGAGATTTTGAATGTGAGCGGAAGAGAGGCGCGAAGGAGGCGCGTCGCGCTTCGAAGCAAAAACGACGAGGGCGAGGCCGCAGAACGACAGAGCGCGAGCGCTCCTAAGCTCAGCGCGGCTGAAAAGATGATGGCAAAGATGGGTTGGACGAAAGGTAGAGGTCTCGGTAAGACTGAGCAAGGCATGAAGACGCCTTTGGAAGTTCGCGCGACGACTGGAAAAATAGTCAACGCCGCTCCGGTAATGTTCGAAGCGCCGCCGTCCGGTGGTTTAGGTTTGGGGGCGAAATCGGCGCCGAAAAAATCGGCTCCGAAACCCTTGAAAGGGAAACCGACGACCGTGTTGCTCTTGCGCAACGTCGTCTTGCGCGGCGAAGTCGAGGAAACGCTCGAGGATGAAATCGCCGACGAGTGTGAAAAGTTTGGCAGCGTCGTGCAAGTGCTCATTTTCGAGGTGACGGAACAAAGTTTCGCCCCCGACGAGGCTGTGCGCGTTTTCGTAGAATTTGTGGACGAAGAAGCGGCCGCGCGGGCGGGAGCAGCGCTCAATGGTCGCTTTTTTGGGAAACGAGTCGTAAAGGCGAGTTTTTACGAGTTGCACAAGCTCGACGCCGGAGACCTTGGACCTCAGAAGGGTGAAGAGTGATTGCGTTCCGCGGTGCCCGTATGCTGACGACAATGATGTCTATATCACAACACATTTTTAGGTATAGTTCTAGGACGTAGATGATAGTCGAGTTGAAGAAATGAAAGAGAAGAAGAAGAGTCTCACTCCGTTTTTGTCTTCTTCGCCTGGTTCAAAGAATCAGTTGGGAACGTCACGACGGCTAAAATTCCTGCCGTGACGACGAAGACGCCACCGATGAGCATGAATAAGAGTCCGTACTCGCTCGAGCTGGTCTCCATCGCCTTACTCAAGACGTCTCGCGCCGCCTTGTACCCGCCTCGACTCCACGCGCGAGACACGGCTCGGTAATCCTTCGTGAGCGTGTGTCCCAACGCATCCGTCCGCGCGTACAATCGAACGATCGACACCGCTATCCGGGTCGTCACGCGCGCAAATTTCTTCTGTATGAACGTCAACGGCGGCGGAATGTCGTGTTCCGCCCCCTCCTCGGCGTACGTCAACCTCGCGAACCGCTCCAGCGACGTCCCGTCGTCCTCGCTCGTCACCTCTCGCACGTACGCTCTCCCCGATCGCAGCACCATCACGCTTGGCGTCGTTTTCACCACCAACCTGAATCGATCGAACGTCTCCGGCGACTCCTCGGCGTCGACCGAGGCCGCCACCGCGCCCGACTCCAACAACTCGTCCCTCGCCTCGGTCAACGCCCGCCTCGCCCGCGCGCTTCGCGCGCTCGGTCCGCGCTCAAAGAGCACGACCCACGTCCCCGTCGTCTGCCCGGTCGAACTCTGCGTCTCGCGCTCGAACGTCTCATCGTTCAGGCGCGGTAATCCGTCGACGGTGGGGACGACCGCGAGCACCGAGAGCGCCGAGAAGGCGACGATCGAGACGAGCGCGAGGACGAGGGCGATCGCACGACGAGGACGTTCGCGCGCCGACATGACGCACGCGTTCGTTCGTTCGTTCGTACCGAGCGATGCGCGCGCATCAACGTCTGAGGCGTGCGTGTAGGTGATTAGTTTGATTGACTCTTTTCGACTGCAGATTTCGTCGTCGCGTCCGCGAGACGAGGGCAAAAACGAGAAGACGTTGAGAGAAGAAGACGACGAAGACGAAGAAACGGACGGACGGACGATAACGTCTCACGCATCCTTCGCGCCGTCGTCCTTCGCGCCGTCGTCCTCATCGCCCTCGTCGTCCACCTCTTTCCCCAACCACTTGGCCACGAGGGGCGTGAGCGCCACCGTGGGCCCAAACCGAATGGGCGAGCTCCCCTTGTGCGCCGCGTACGCCAACGCGAACGTCCCGAACTGTTCGCTCGTCGCGTTCACCGTGATACCGACTTTTTCCAATAATCCCGCCACGTCCACACCCCCCGCGACGAGGAAATAAAACACCGTGATGGAGACCAAACTCAACGAAATCGACGTCAAGAGATACGCCGACCCGTAGCGTTTGAGCAATTTTTTCGCCATGTCCATCCTCGACACCCCGACCTCCCCGTCCTCGCCGCTCTTGGACGCATCGCTCTTAAACACCTTCCACAATCCCGCCTCGAGTCCCCATTTCTTCGTCACCTCGTCAATCTCTCGCTCGGCGCTCGTCTTCTCCGCCCGCGCGCGCGCCCTCGCCCCGCGCGTCGTCGCCCCCCGCGTCGTCGTCGCCGTCCCGAGTTCGACGCATTCACCGCGTCCGCGCGAAAACGTCCGCGCGAGCACACCCTCCCGCCGACCTCGTCCTCGTTCGCCGACCCCAGTCGTCGTCGTCGCCATCGCGCGTCGTCGTCGTCGTCCCGACGCGCGAATCGACCACGACCACCCGCGACGACGCGCGTGCACCACCGTTCGCCTCACGGACGTCGTCGTCGCGGACGACGTCGAGGTCGAGGACGCGGACGCGCGTCGGCCTCGACCCGCGATCGCGTTCACACGCGTCGTCGTCGTCATCGTCATCATCGATCGCGTCGTCGTCGTCGTCTCCCGAAAATCATCCCCCGAGAATCGTCGTCTCCCGTCATCGTCTCCCGTCCGATACTTGGTACAATGTATTTTAATATATGTAGGCGTTCACAATAGATAGTAGTACATACGAACGATATATACGAACGCTCCACAAAAAGGGACGTACACTGGTCCACGTGTGATGTCCAACGGTTCGGGCGCGCGCTTCGTACTTAAGCAGTATATAGTACGATGTGTGTTCGTGTAGCGTGTATTAAGCGCGAGACCCTGGAGGGTGCGGTCGCCGCGCGGTTTCTCGACGGGAGACGACGACGACGACGGGAGACGACGACGACGACGACGAGGACGATGCGATCGATGACGACGCCGAACGTCGTGACCACCGTCGCCGTCGCCGCGAGAACGACGACGACGGCGACGGCGACGACGCGCTCGGGGCGACGATGGCGCCGATGCGCGGCGCGCGCCGCCGCGAGGGTCGAGGATTGGTGTGGGAAGACCGCCGACGGGACGACGATGAGACGCGCGAGCGCGCGACCGGGGACTTCGGTGCGAGCGTCGTCGTCGGTGATGCGATCGGGGCGCGCGACGGCGGCGTCGGTGGCGATGCGGTGGCGGGTCGTCGCGCGCGCGGGCGCGGACGTCGAGGGCGCGTACGCCGACGAGGCGGAGGCGGAGGAGGTGGACGCGCTGTTGAGAGAGATATTCGAAGAGGCGGGCGTGGAGGCGACGTGGACGGCGTTGGGTGAGGACGAGGACGTGGAGATCTCGGGGGTGGCGAACGATATTAACGCGTTGCTGAGCGGGGATTTATTCGTGAACGCGGAACGCGGCGAGGCGGGCGCGGCGACGGCGAGAGAGGCGGTGGCGGCGGGCGCGGTGGCGGTGGTGTCGAGCGAACCGATCGATGGGTTGGCGGACGTGCCCGTGGTGATCGTGGAGAACGTGGACGAGGCGTTGGCGGATATCGCGAGGGTGTTTTACGGCGATCCGTCCAAGGCGTTGACGGCTATCGCGCTCACGGGGACGGCGGGGAAGACGACGACGTCGTATCTCGTGAAATCGGTGTTCGAGGAGGCCAACATCAGGATTGGGGTGGCGGGATCGAACGGAAACTTCATCGAGGAGGATCTCAAGCTCACCGCGCAGGGTGGGGTGTGGGAGAGCGACGAAGAGGACTCGACGCGCAATCGCGCGTGCACGGCGCCGGGGTGGTTGGCGCCGTACAGGGGCAAGTATGAATTTGAAGAGCTCGGTTCGGATGCGCTGCAGTTTCAACAAATCACGGCGGGAATGGCCGATAACGGCGCGCAGGCGGCGGTGCTCGAGGTGAACGCCGAGCAAATCAGACGCAAGGCGACGCGAGGGATGAGTTTCGACATCGTCGCCCTGACGTCCATCGAGGGCGAGCCGTCCAACTATCACGGCTTGGAATCCGAGTACCCAGCGCACGTGGCCGAACCGTTCAAGTCGCTCACCGATGCGGAGACGCAGCGCGCGGTGATCAACGTGGATTCCCTCGACTTCGGTCCCAGGGAGATGGCGCACGCCGCCGATCTCTGCCGAGAAAACGCGGCGGGCGTTCCCGTGGTGACGTACTCGTCCGCGATTGGAAACACAAAGGCGGACGTGTACCCGGCGCGCGTCGATTTGTCTCTCTTCGAAACCGCGATTTCACTGAGCACTCCGGCCGGTAACGTCGAGGTCGTCGTCGGTCTCGTCGGCGAGCACATGGTGGGCGCGATTTGCTGCGCCACCGCCATCGGTCTCGCGGCGGAGATTCCGCTCGACGTCATCGCGGCTGGTTTAGAAGCGATCGAGGTGGTTCCGGGACGCATGGAGCTCGTCGACGCGGGACAAGATTTCTCCGTCCTCGTCGACAGCGCCAACACGCCGGAATCCATCGAACGAGTGCTCAGAAGCGTGCGAGCCACCAATTGCAGACGCGTCATCACCCTCATCGGTTGCGAGGGCGAATCGGAAAATCCCGGTCAGAGAGCCGTCATCGGGAAGACGGTGCACGACATGTCCGACGTGGTATTCATCACGAACGATTCTCCGAAATCTGAGGATCCGTACAAGATTTTGGATGACATTTGCATTGGATTTAGAGACAAAGTGTACGATGGAGACGTCCGCACGCGCGACGAGGCGTTGTTCGCCTTCTTGAAGGATATGTACAAGGTGCACGAAAACGCGCAGTACGAGTGCATGCGGCTTCAAAACTTAGTTCGTAGATACGTTATGGTGGATCGTTACCACGCGATTCGCGCCGCGATCGGCATGGCTGAGCCCAACGACGCGGTGCTCATCCTCGGACGAGGCGCCAAGGATTATTTCGTCGTCGGTCGCGAAAAGCATTGGTTTGAGGACGTCCTCGAGGCGAGAGACGCTCTGACGAAAATCGGGGCGATCCAAGACAGCGGTGTGGACACGCACAATCTTCCGTGGCAATCCTTCGCCGCGCGCGCGACCAACCCTGGCGCCGGAAACTTGCTCGATTAAAACGCTCTCTAGTACATCGCGAAGCGCGCGCGTTTTAATGCAGTCTGAAAGTTCATCGTTTCGTTTCGTCTCGAATCAACACGCGCACGCACACGAATGCGCACACACACGCACACGCGCGACACGCAACACGCGCATTCGACCTCGCGACCTCGCGTTTTGTTTTCCCCGCGTCGTCGTCCTCGCGTCCTCGCCTCGCGTCTCGTCACCCGTCGTCCCTCCCCGACAACAATTCCGTCGCCTTCACCATCACACTCTCCACGTTCTCTCGTATGCACGCCATCTCCTCCCTCAATTTCCTCTCCCTCGCCTCCATTCGCGCCGTAGCGCCTCGCGTCTCCACCGCCGCCGCCTCCACGCTCTCGTCGCTTCGTCCCAGCGTCGCCGAGGCATCGACTTGAAACTTCTCCACCTCCGCGCGCACCGCCTCCATCGCGCGCACCGTCGCGCTCGTCACCACCGCGTCCGTCGTCCCCGTCGTCGTCCCCGTCATCGTCCCCGTCATCGCGTCTCGTCGTCTCGTCGTCCCCGTCGTCGTCTCGTCTCGACGACCGAAACAAAACGGTTCGCGTCCGGTCGCGTCGTCGTTCGTCTCCACGCGTCCGACCCACGAGGCACTATTTATTTATGTACGTGTTATGTACGTGTTATTTACTAGGTGTTAATACGTGTTATGTACGTGTTACTCTCCCCCTCTCCTCCCCCGCACCCACCACACACCCATACAGTGGCATACACAACCCGATCACGCAATCACTCGAGCACGCGCCCATCACTGGAGTCCATCGCCCGCGTGACTTCACACGTCGACGCATCCCTCGACCTCGACGCGCGATCGATCATGTTTCTTCGCGCGGTGTCGCGACGAACGACGTCCGCGCGTGCGTACGCGCGCGGTGGTCCGTCGGCGGTGACGCGCAGACATCGATCGACGACGGCGGCGAGCGCGGCGACGAACGCGGCGCCCGTGTGGACGGGGGACGTCGAGGATGGCGATCACAAGGCGCTCGCGCAAAGGGCGTTCGCGCGGTATGGGAATCCGGAGGCGGTGACGTTCGCGCATCGTGGGATTTTGAACGATGTCGAGGGGGAGGTACGCGCGCGCGATGTGTGTCGTCGTGCGGTCGATCGTGCGGTCGACGCGAACGCGAACGAACGAACGCGAACGCGAACGGGGGAGGACGAACGGCGCGAGACGAAGGCGGGAGAACGAGGGGGTTTCGAGGACGGTGTGGATGAAGACGCGCGGGGGACGGATGGATGGGTGTCGTCGTGTGTGTGATGCGCGCGAAAGGGGGTCGATGATGATGCGTGCGATGCGTGCGACGGGTGGCGAGGTGACTGACGACGGGTGCGGTACGCGCGCGCGATAGGTGACGACGCTCGCCAACGGACTTCGCGTGGCGACGGAAACCGTCCCGGGGGCGGAGACGGCGACGGTGGGCGTGTGGATCGACGCTGGTTCGAGGTACGAGGACGCGCAGACGAATGGTACGGCGCATTTTCTCGAACACATGGCGTTTAAGGGAACCAAGACGCGCACGGCTGCGGGGTTGGAGGAGGAGATTGAAAACATGGGCGGTCATCTCAACGCGTACACGAGCCGCGAGCAGACGACGTACTACGCCAAGGTGCTCAAGAAGGATGTCGGCGCGGCGGTGGATATTTTGAGCGATATTTTGCAAAATTCGGCGTTGGACAAGTCGCAGATCGAGCGCGAGCGCGGCGTCATCCTTCGTGAGATGGAAGAGGTGGAGAAGGATATGGAAGAAGTGCTCTTTGATCACTTGCACGCGACGGCGTTTCAGCAAACGTCTCTCGGAACGACCATTCTCGGCTCAGACGCGTGCGTGCGATCGGTGACGCAAGAAGACTTGCAAACGTACATCAAGACGCACTACACCGCCCCGCGCATGGTTCTCGTCGGTACCGGCGCGGTGAACCACGGCGACCTCGTCAAGCTCGCCGAAAAAGCGTTCGCCGGCCTTCCGACGGAGGGCGCGAGCACCAAGGCGTTGGTGGCGAAGAATCCGGGTCACTTTACGGGTAGCGAAGTTCGCATTCGTGACGACGACATGACGACGTGCAGCTTTGCCGTGGCGTTCAAGGGCGCGTCCTGGACGTCTCCGGACGCCGTGCCGCTCATGTTGATGCAAGCCATGATCGGCAGCTGGGACAAGCAAGCCATCGGCGCCGGCGACATGATGTCCCCGCTCGCGCAAGTCTTCTCCTCCAACAAGCTCGGTAACTCCTTCATGGCTTTCAACACCAACTACGCCGACACCGGTTTGTTTGGCGTGCACGTGTCCAGCGACAACATCGAAGGTCTCGACGACACCGCGTTCGCCGTCATGCGAGAGTTCCAAAACCTCATCTACTGCCCCGAGGAGCAAGACTTGGCGCGCGCCAAGGAGTCTCTCAAGTCGTCCTTGTTGTTGCACGCCGAATCTGGCACGAGCGCCGCGGCGGAAGAACTCGGCCGACAAGTCTTAACGTACGGTAGACGCATGCCGCGCGCCGAAATGTTCGCTCGCATCGACGCCGTGAACATTGAAACCATCAAATCTGTGGCGTGGAAGTACATTCGCGACCAAGAAGTCGCCGTCGCCGCCATCGGCCCGACGCAATTCTTACCCGACCTCTTGTGGTTCCGAACGTCCACGTACAACAACTTCTATTAGACGCGCGTCCACGATCGACGCGCGTCGTCGAGCGAGTCCGCGAGTATAGAAGCGCACACACACACACACTTTGTATATAGCAAAATTTACAAAATCCACTGAATGAAAGGAAATTACGATGCAAAATCTACGAAATTTCTCTTGTTGTTACATCGTCGTCTACAACGCCGTCTTTATCTTCGCGCGCGTCCTCGCCGACGCCCGTCCGCGCGATTGATCAGTGATCGTCGTCGTGGTCATCGTGCTCAAAGTGCGGCGCGTGTCCGTACAGCAACACGTCCCCATCGTGATAGAATCGATAAAACACCCAAAACCACATCACCGCGCCGAAACCCGAGCCCAACGCCTTGTGCGCGAAGGAGGCGTCGTGCAGCGTCACGCCCTCGTGCGTCACGCCACCGCCCTCGCTCGCTGCGTCGATACGCGCGCGCGCGCTCATCAGTCAGTCATTCGTTCGTTCGTTCGAGTCACGCGATCGACGGCTCTCGCGCGCGGGCCGAGAGGCGCGCCGAGGTTCGGACGAATGAACGATCGGTCGATCGATCGATCGCGGTCGTCGTCGAGCGAGACGGCACGAACGCACCGTAACCGCGCGCGGAGGCGCGATGCGCGGTCTGCGCGGCGGCCAGACGCATTCTCGACCCGAGGCGCAGGAGGGCGCCGCGCGCGGAGGACATGGTGACGCGACGCGACCGACGGACGCGGAGTGCGGGACGAGGGTTGTGTGGAGTAGGAAAGACCCGACGAGACGACGGGACGGGGACGGGGACGGGGGGACTCGGTGCGCGGGAGGAGAGCCGTGTGCGCGCGCGGGTGATGGGGAGTCGTGGTGGCGTGCGTGAGGGTGAGGTGTGACTACAATTAAATCGTACCGGCGAACAGAGCGCGCGCTTCCTTGAAGATGAGACGCGTCAAGAGCAAACCGGCGAATAAATCGGCGACGTAGAGCATGTAAAAGACGTGGTTCCAGTCGTCGGAGAAGGAGGTGATGAAACCGGTGAGCATGGGGCCGATCGCGGCACCGATGGAACCGGTGCCGTCGATGATCGCGGTCACCGTGGCGAGGGCGCGGGAGTTGCCTTTTAAGCTTTCGTGCGTGCCCAAATCCGCGCTGACGGCGGTGGTGATGAGGGCGTACGGTCCGTTCACCAACATGCCGCTGAGCGCCATGAGGGCCAGGTTCACTGACATGGAGTACGAACCGAACTCGCGGTACATGTAGAGGACCGGGATGGACAAGTAAACGAAACCGGCGGCGGTCATCGATCGTGCGTTGTACTTGTCGCTGATGTAACCCGCCAAAATCCCTCCGAGGATACCGCCGAGATCAAAGATGACGCTCAACTCGCCCGCTTTCGCGGCGCTGAGATACGTTCCAGCGATCGCCGTGCGCTCGATGTAAAACGGCAACCAGTACAGGAAGGTGTACGCGACGAGCTTGGTGAAGAAGAGGCAGAGCGAGAACGTAATGACGCCCGGAATTTTCAAAGCGGTGACAAAGCCGACCGGTTTCTCGCGCTCAGCACCGCGCGGTTGCGCGTTTTCGAGCAATCTTCTTCGCGTGACGGATTCTTCGTCCACATCCTCGTGAACCGAGTTCGAGGGCGAGGAGTTGGCCGGAGGTAACCCGACGTCTTCCGGCGCGACGACGAGAAAGTTCCAAATCAAGACGCCGGTGAGCATGGTCAACACGCCCGGTATGATGAAACTCATGCCCCAATTCGCGCTTCGAAGCGCCGAGGCGGCTATAATACTCCCTAACATGTTACCCACCGAGGTGTGGGCGTTCCAGATGCCCATGATGAGACCTCGCTTACCTTTGCCGAACCAGTTGCCCATGACGCTCACCACCGACGGCCATCCCGAGGACTGCATCACGCCCGCCACCATTTGCACGCCGACGTAATACCACACGCTGTGCACGTTGGCGTAGTATCCCATCCCAAACATGGATACCCACAACCCACTCATGAGCATTCCGACCGTTAAAAACTTTCTCAAATCCATTCGGTCTCCGAGGTGTCCGCTAAAAAACATCCCGACGCTATAGCTCGCCAAAAACGCGAAATCACACGTCCCGATCACCCTCGTTCCGTCCTCACCGTCGAACGGAGCCCACCCGATCGCCCCCTTCGCCTTTGAATCCGCGTCCGGGTTCAACACGCTCTTTACGATGCTCGGCGGTTTCCTCGACGCGTGATACATCGCGTACGCCGCAAACGTCAACACCAACACCAAACTCCGGTGTTGACTCGCGCTCAAATTCTTCCGTCGCCGCGTCAGATACGCCCGCATCCCCGGCGCAATCTTTTTCATCCATCGCTCGCTCGCCGCGCCCTCCATCCCGCGTCCACGGTCACCGTCGACCCAGACGCCCTCGACCGCGCCCTCACGCGTCGTCTCCTCCCACCGATCCTCGCTCGCGGTCGAGTCGACGGACGGCGTCCTCGATCGCACCACCGCCCCCGCCGTCGTCGCGGCGGTCGTCGTCGTCGTCGTCGTCGCGTTCGCGCGCACCGAACCGGCGCGACTCCCGTACGTCCCCGTCGGCGTCGTCGTCGTCCTCGCGCCGATCTCTGACGACCGCGCGCCATCGTCTTTGAGCCTTTCGTAGTAGATGGCCTTGTACGTATCTCACTACGACGTATGGGTATTCAGTGTGACGTCAGGCCACCACGAGGGGGGGGGGACTCGACGACGAGTCGCGACTCTTCGAGACAACGCACCCGACGCGGGGGATGATGAGCGCTCGATGAGCGCGGCGGCGCGCGCGACGACGACGGACGACGACGACGGACGACACACGGTGACTCGGCGACTGGTGTGGATAGAATCCATCGAACCACCGCGACGATGCGCGCGATGACGACGACGACGATGACGGCGACGGCGACGACGATTCGATCGACGTCGATCGCCGACACCACCAAGGGCGCGCGCCGACGATCCGTCCCGCGCGCCACCGTCCGCGCGCGCGCGAACGCCGCGAGCGAGGGCGCGGACACGCAGGAACTCTGTCGGGCGGAGATTCCCCCGCACCTTCCGCGACCGGATTTCGTGAAACAAATGTATCGCTGGGCCGCGAGCGAGTTCGAGGAGGGCGGGTTGTCGAGGTACGGAAAGCGCATGTCGGTGGAGTGCATCAACGGGTTGGCGGATGGTAACACGAACGGTGTGTTGGTGCGATTGTATGATTTCAGAGATGGGACCGAGGTCGAGATCGCGCAATTGATCGCGAAGATGGACGATGAAAAGGTGCAAGTGTGGGACACCATCGTGCCGACCAAGGATGGGGGCATTGAAAAGATGAACCGCGACGGAAAGGATAAGTTTATCGATGGACGATTCTTCGTCGTGTCGCGACCGTTGCCGGCGGATGAGACGGCGAACGGTGCGTTGAAGGCTATGATTAAGCGTTTGATGTTGGCGATTAACGCGTATTACTCTTTCGGATCTCCGTTCGCGGAGGAGTTTTAAAAAGGGTCGTCGTCGTCGTCGTCCGCCTCCGTCTCCTCTCTTCGCCTCGGTTTTCGGTATGAAACATCGACGAACTGAACGGTACGCGAGGTGAACGGTACGTACGTGATAATATACGTTTGCTTTGCGCGCTACGCTGCGATGTAATCATCACTTTTTCCAATAATTGCTTTCACGCGAGCGACGTGCGAAAAAGCGACAAAGGAAAAACCCGCGCTCGCAAACTCGTGCGGGTGAGAGCGCGTCACGCGTTCGCAACGCGTTCGTGCGGGGTCCGACGAAACACATAATGATGATACCTATAATTCTAAACTGTTTACAACCTTTGTGCTCTACACGTCGTGACCGCGCATGAATCGCACTCTATCGACCAAAGCCTTGAATGAGTGCGGTTCATTCACCGCCAACTCTGCCAAAATTTTCCTATCCACGCACACGTTCTCCCGCGCGAGTGTGTTGATAAACTCGCTATACTTGACCCCGTGCTCTCTCGTCGCCGCGTTGATCCTCGTGATCCAAAGCGCGCGCCAGTCTCGCTTCTTATTGCGTCGATCGCGGTACTGGTACTGCCACGCCTTCTCGACGCGATTGCGCGCGATCTTGATGCACGACTTGGCGCGGCCGCGCATGCCCTTGGCCGCCTTGAAGATCTTCTCGCGAATCGCCATCGCGCGCGTTCTCTCGAGCGCCGCCCGCCGGCCGCTGCCGACGCGCGCGCGCGCGACGCGGTCGCCGTCGGGCCGAGGGTGAGCCCGTCCAAACCCTTACGTATCATCACAGCTTTAAAACCAACTAGAATATGACCCAATAGACCGGTTATGTTGCAGATAAAACTCTACCGCCCCGCGCCGCGTCCGTGCCCTCATCCTCGCGCGCGCGCGCCCGCGATCCGCCTTTGAAAGACGCTCGTCGACAGCCATGGGTGCGTCGACCTCGACCGCGATGAGACTCGATCGACGTCGTCGTATACGCGCGCGTCGTCGTGCGGCGCGCGACTCGCGACTCGCGCGTGACACGAGAGACTCGGATGAACGAGACGACTGACCCCGCCGCGACATCGCTCGCGACCGCGATGCGTAGGTATCTCTAGAGACAGCCTGCACAAGCGCCGGGCCACCGGTGGCAAGCAGAAGCCGTGGAGAAAGAAGAGAAAGTGCGTCTTCTTTTGATGTGTGCGCGCGCGGCGACCGAGGGGGTGCACGGGGGTGTGGACGGCGGCACGCGATGATGCAGTGGGCGTAGGTTTAGGGCTTTTGGGCGCCCCGATCGGGCGAGGATCGCGCGCGCGTGGTGGACGCAGCGACGTGGGCGCGACGTGCGAAGGACGCGGAGACTGACGATGAATATCATTGCTTTATTTTCTCGCAGATACGAGCTCGGCCGTCAACCGGCGAACACGAAGCTCTCTTCCAACGTTGCTGTGCGACAAGTGCGATGCCGTGGGGGCAACATCAAGCACCGCGCGTTGCGCTTGGACACCGGTAACTTTTCTTGGGGCACGGAGAACTGCACTCGCAAGACTCGTATTTTGGACGTCGTCTACAATGCGTCCAACAACGAGCTTGTGCGTACGAACACGCTCGTGAAGAGTGCCGTCGTCGTCGTCGACGCGGCGCCGTTCCGCGCGTGGTACGCTCAGCACTACGGCAAGAAGATTGGCGTCAAGGTTAAGAATGGCGAGAAAGTTGAGAGCGAAGACATCGAAGCAAAGCGATCCAAGTCTGTTACGATGAAGCTTCGTGACCGCAACAACAAGCACGAAGTCGCCAAGGCGATCGACGAGCAATTCGCGACGGGTCGTCTCTTGGCGATCATCACGTCTCGCCCGGGTCAGTGCGGTCGTGCGGATGGCTACGTCTTGGAGGGTCCGGAGCTTGCGTTCTACCAGCGTAAGATGATGAAGAAGAAGCACGCTGCCGCCGCTGCGGAAAAGGTACGTTCTCTTTCGCCGCTCTCGTGTGACGATTTCTCGCGCTCGCGTCCCTCGACGACTCGAAAACGCCCGACTGACGTTGTTTCTGTTTCTCCCTTCTTTTCGCACAGGCGCACTAAACTTCTTCATCCATCGGTTACAATTGTTGTAATCATCGAGAGTTAGTCTCGACGGTACAAATCACTCGTTCCCCACGCCCGCCTCCGCGCGTCTCGATTCTACCGAACTCGTCTCGCGTTGCGTCTCGACGCGCGCGCGCGATCCCGCGGCGAGCCAACGACGCGCCGTCGTCACACCGTACCGCGTCCGCGCGCGCCCGTGGGTCCCCACGCGCTCGGCGACGACGTCGGCGTCATCATGCGTCGAACCTCGCACGGCGTGTCGTCCTCGCGCGACGTGCCGTCGGCCATGGCGCGCGCCATCGCCGAGCGTCCCCTCGGCGCGTTGCGCGTGACGTGCAGCGCGAGACGGCTCGAGGCGATCGAGCGCGTGCACGGCGCCGTCATCGCGGAGTGTGAACTCGTCGATCGCACCCTCCCTCGTCTCGTGCGGTGCGTGGAGGAGGAGGAGGAGGAGGAGAAGGGCGGGCCCTCGTCGAGCGAGCGCGGCTTTCGCAGGTCGCTCTCGTCCGGAGGCGCGAGCGCGGACAGCGAGGGTGATGGGAAGGAGGACGACGTACCGCTGTACGCGAGGCGTAAATGGAAGGCGCCGATGCGATTGGACGTCAAGGTGGGGGCGAAACTCGGGGAGATTGAGAGTGTGAGTTAGCGAAGTCTTTGCGACTTTTACGATAGCAGCGAAAGCCAACTTTAGTAGTGTACATTTAACTTCTAGTATCTAAGATTCTCCAGAGAGCTTTCAAATGTTGGAAACTCTTCAAACACGGCGACGGAACACGTGCCGATGCCGTCGCGGTCTCCAGAGAGCGTCGAGGTTTTCACGCTGCTGAGCACGCCTTGCACCTGTCGACGGTTCAAAATGCCGTGCTCGTACAGATTGAAGACTGTGAGGACAAAGTGTCGAAAGAACGCGTGATCCTTCTTCAGCCTCCCCGCGTACGCGCGCACGAAGGCTGTACACAGGGACGTGCCGTCGTAATCCGCCACCGGATTAAACTTTATCGCCACCTCGTTCCACGCCTCCATGAAGGATATCTCCTGCACACTAAAGTCTACAAACTCGTGCATCGCCCGTTTTCCTTCGAAAATCTCCGCCGGTATCATATTTTCTTCGTCTGAATCAACCTCGGGCACGGTGGCCATCTCGACGAACGATCTCGATTTGTAAAACGGTCCGAGCGGCTTGGCTGGTTTCGGAGGTTTCGGTTTCTGCGCCCCGTTCGGTCTCGGTCCTATGGCTGTCTTCTTGCATACCAACGGCTTATACAGCATGGTTGCGATTTGCGCCGCTTCCTCCGCCGCCTCCCTCTCCGCCTTTCTCTTCAATCGCAACCTCTTGATTCGCTCGTAGTGATCATCCGTCGCGATCGTTCTCCACACGGCCTTGAGCGGCTCGGCGCGTTTACCCTCGATCTTCGTCTCGAGCTTATCGTCCAGTTCGCACTGCGGCACACGCTCCATAAACACCTCCGTACCGTCTTTCCGTCGAATGAATTGAAACTCCTTATCATTCGCGCTCCTGATTGTCTCCTCCGTGCGCAATCTAAATAATCTATGCTCGTCAAAGTTTTCCCCTTTCGGATACACGCGCACCGTCGTCTCCCCGCCCTTGCGCTCCGCCGAGTACCGCAACAAATCGTGCGACGCCCTGAGATGCGTCATGAGTCCTCTCAGACTATCGCACACGCACGCACACTTATCACACGCGTACCCTCGCGTGCGAACCTGCGTGCCACACGCGTGTAACTCGTACGTCGTCGTCACCCGCTCCGCCCCGTTCCGCTCGCGCGTCGCCGCCGCGCGCATCTTCCTCGTCCCGTTCGCATCCTTCGCGCTCGCGCTCCTGCGCTCGACGTGATAACTCAGATTCCGTCGTAAAAACATCGACGGTCGATGCCGCAGCTCGGCGTACACGCCGCTCGCGCCGGCGTAGACGGAGTACCGCGCGTCGACGTCGGAATCGCTGTCGAAGCACTCCGACTCGACGGGCGTGGAGATCGGGCACTCGTCGATGTCGTCCTCGAGCGCGGCGCTCGTGGACGCGCGCGCGCCGTTCGTTCGCGCGTTCGTCATCCACGGCGTGTGCGCGGTCGCGGCGGCACCGCGCGGCGGTGTGTATGGTTTCGAAATTCGAACGAGGTCGACGCGCGGCACACCGTGACGACGCGCGCGCGTCGAAACGGGCGAGCGCGAGCGGCGTGGAGAGAGAAACGACGTCGCGCGCGATCGGTGGCGCGCGAAGGCGCGGTCGATCGAGGCGCGAGGAGACGACGGGCGCGAAAGATGGCGACGACCATGGATGCGGACGTCGCGTTCGATGACCGCGACCGACGCACGAGACGCGATGACGGTGGACGCGCGCGCGCGACGACGTCATCGTCCACGCGGACGTGGTTTCTCGAGGTGGCGCCGCTGAGCGCGAGGACGTCGGCGACGCACGTGAAGGAAATCTTTGGCAGCGACGCCACCGAGGCGACGGTGACGGCGCGCGGGTCGGCGGCGAGCGCGACGACGAACGCCGAGCGTCGGTTCATGGCGGTCGTCGGATTCGCGAGCGAGGAGGCACGAGATCGAGCCGTGCAGGCGATGGACGGTGGCGCGATCGATGGTCGGCGGGTGCGGTGCGAGCGCGCGCGCGGACGCGCCGGCGACGGCGCGGGACGAGGCGGACGAGCGTCGGGGAGAGATCACGAGAGGGGTTCGGGCGCGCGGTTCGGGCGAAGAGATGACGCGCGCGATGATCGACGCGGGTTCGACGGCGCGAGAGGGCGCGGGCGGGAGATTGGGGGAAGAGGACGAGACGCAGGCGCGCTGCAGCGATTCGGGAAACGCGCGAGGTCGCGCTCAAGGTCGGCGTCCAGGGACGCCCGGTATGTGCGTGGACGACGCGGAGGTGGGGATGATCGCGGCGACGGAAGACGACGAGGGGAGGCGTTCGGACGAGGATGCAATTCGGGCGAAAGACGACGGGAGAGATCGTTTTCGCCGCGCGGGCGTTCGCGTTCGCGTTCGCGTTCGCGTTCGCGTTCGCGCTCTCGGTCTCGGTCTCGACGCGACCGTCGTCGTCGCAGTCGCAGTCGCGATCGCGATCGCGACAGCCGAGACCGACGTCGTCGACATCGCTCGCGTTCGCTCTCGAGCTCTCGGTCTCGGTCTCGGTCTTGGTCGCAGGACGACGCGCGTCGTCGTCGTCGTCGTCGTCGTCGAGATCGATCTCTGTCCAGCTCGCTCGAGAGCGAGAGCGATTCACCCATGGAGCGCTCGCCTCGTCGTCGTCATAAATAGTTCATCGCGCCTTCGCTTGCCTTCGAGAAGAGGTTCACCCTGTAAAGACGACGAAATTACACAAGTCTCTTTGACCGTCGCGTCGTCTCTCGACGAGCTCGGTTCGTCCCCGACGTCTTCGTCCGACCACATTCCCGCGCGCGCTCGATCGTTCGCCCCGATCGAGCGTGTCGCATCAATCTCAACATGTCCGCGTCGAAAAACAACGTCGTCGAGGCCGGGGCGGGTGCTGCGGGCGCCCTCGTCGCCCTCCTCGTCACCTACCCTCTCATCACGCTCAACACTAGACAACACGTGACGAGGCGAGACGCGGGCGCGGAGGGCAACGAGAGCGCACAGACATCGTCTGTGAAACCGTCTTCTCTCGCGGCGTTGTACGATGGTATCGAACCGGCCATCGTGGGAACGGTGGTGAGTCAGGCGGTGTACAACTACTGGTATGCGCGGGCCAACGGGACGTATGCGCGTCGACGGGGACGGGAGCCCACGGGGGCGGCGAGCCTGGCGATCGCGAGTTTCGCGGGCTGCGTGAACGTGATGATGACGCTGCCGATATGGACGATCGTGACGAGGATGCAAGCGAACGTGAAGAAGCGAGAGGAGGCGAGCGAGGAATCAGAGTCGGAGGAGGATGTGACGCGAGAGGTGGAAAAGAAGAGACGAGACAAGTTAAAACGTCGAGGAAAACGGTCCTTCTTCGATGTCGCCGCCGAAATCGCGCGCGACGGTGGTATCGCGGGATTTTGGCAGGGATTAACGCCGTCGTTGGTCATGGTATCCAATCCCGCGCTTCAATACGCCTTTTACGAAACCGCCGCTCGCCGACACCTCAAATCCCAAGCGAAATCCAACCTCTCCGCCCTCGAGGTCTTCTGCCTCGGTGCGTACGCCAAATTTGGCGCCACCGTGCTCACCTACCCGCTCCAAGTCATCAAATCTCGCCTCCAGGTGGTCTCCAAAGACATGGCTGATGAGCGCATGCGCTATCGCGGCGCCGCGCACGCCTTTCGCGTTATGGCTCGCGACGAGGGTCTCCCCGCGTTTTTCCGCGGCATCGAGACCAAGCTCGCACAGACCATTCTCGCCGCCGCGCTCATGTTCACCGTCAAGGAAAAGCTCGCCGAGGCTGCCTATCGTCGCGTCGGCGCGTGACCGCCTCGCTCGCCTCGCTCGCGTCGACGCGTCAACACTCGACTTTGTAGTATTGTAGACACAATAAACCTATATACGTTTTTACAACCTCCAACACGAACCGGCAAACTGCCCTCGGCGTCGCCAATCCGCGTCGTTTCGCGCGTGGATCGCCACCGGTGCCGCCGCGAATCGCGCGCGCGCGCCATGAGCATGTTTAGCAAGTCTTCGTCCACCGCGAACGACGAGACCGACGTCCCGGATTCGTTCGTCGGACGAACGATTTCAGAATCGGCGCCGGAACGAAATGCGCGTCCCGTCGATTCGAACGGCTCGAAGAACGACGTCAACGCCGCGCGCGATGGATCGACGTCGAAGAATGGCGGCAAATCGTCGTCTACGAAATCCGCGACCGGCGCCGATGACGATCAGAAAGTCTCGGACGGGGAGCTTGAGTACACGACTGAGAGCGACTACGGCGACGACGAGGATTGGTGGGGGTCGACGCTGGATTATTTCGAGGATTGGGCGGGATCGACGGTAGAGATGCGACGATTGAGAAAGAAATGGATCTTACCAGTGACGGTGATCACGATATTGGACGCCGTGTGCGCGATGGTGATGATATTGTGTTATTCCATGGTCGGGTACGGGGCGAACGTCTATCGAGGCTTGAGCGAGGATGATCAGAATTATAAGTGGTCTTGGATCGCGGCTGGTGCGTCGGCGTTGATACTGCTGTTTCTGTATTTACTCGATGGACACCAAGCGCTGCTGGCGGAGAGATCGAACGGTAAGGTGAGCGTGTTCGGGAAAACGGTGGCGTTGGCGCTGAGCACAGCGGCGTTGTGCGGTTTCGTCGTCGCCGGTTTGTTGAGCGTCGAAGAGTTCAGTACGCTGCCGTTGGCGCTGTACATTCTCGCAAAGTGCGGGACGGTGCGATTTGTGAAACAGACATTGTTTAAAAGGATGCACATCGGGCTGTTTTTGCGAAACGCCGCCATTGCGAGTTACTTTACGACTGTCGCCGCCGCCATAGTGTGGGCGGTGTGGGTGGGAGCGTACAATAAGAAATGGAAGACGGACGTGTTTCTCTCATATCAAAAGCAGCTCGGTTGCAACGTCACGGAGACGGGAGGATCGAATAGTGTCGACTACTTTTCTCTCGTCAACGGAAACGATGGACCCGGTTCGTGCGCCAACGTGGCGTACATCATGTACGCCGTGCCACTCGCCATCGCCGTGCTCAACTTGCTCTTCGGCTTGTCTTGTCACCAGCTCGCGAAGAGAGGTGGGGCTCTTCAACTCATCTTGATCTTCGTTGGTATCGCCGCGGCAGGTACGTGGAGCTCCATCTCCCTCGCGGGCGTACAAATGGGCGTGGCGGATGACATCATTCAGCTTCTCGTGCTGTTGTCCGCGCTCTTCGCCTTCGGCTGCTTTCTCGCCGTCGGTCCGGATCGCATCTACAGACAAGTTCTTCGGCTAGACATCACCAAGAAGGTGATCGGATACTCGCGATCAGATCTCGCCAAGGCTTTGTTGTTTTGCTGCACGATGACGCTCATTCCGTTTGGTCTCGCGTTGTCCGTCTTTTCATCCGCGGCGAGAAAACTCGGCATCAGTTGGCACGCACCGAGCGACGATCCCGAAGCTCCGAAAGACGGCATCTTGACCGCCGAGACGGGTGCTTTTATGGCATGGTGGTTCTCTCATCCTGAAAAACTTTTCAAATATGCGTCGTACGTAAGCATCGGTTACTTTTGTTTCACGATAGGCGTCGGTAAAGCCGCCGTCTTGTTCTTGGCGTGGTTGATCGGCGTCATGAAGAGCCAACACGTAGCGGTCGTCATCTTCGTGTTCATCGCCATCGGTGTCTTCATGTTCTTACTTCCCCCGATTCCAGGACCACCCGTGTATATCACCGGCGGTCTTTTGATTGTCGGCGCGATGGAAAAGGATATCGGATTTTGGTCCGCGGCCGTCGTCGCCATCTTGGTAAACGAGTTTACCAAGTTGTTTTCGAGCGCTCTCCAACAAAAGCTCATCGGCGAGAAACTCAGTGGGAACGTTTCCATTCGGTATCAAGTGGGAATCAACTCCTTGCAGATGCGAGCGATCCGTTACTGCCTGGAACAGAAAGGTTTGACGCTTGCGAAGGTGGCCATCCTGTGCGGCGGCCCCGACTGGCCCACCTCGGTGCTCTGCGGCATCTTACGCTTGCCCTTGCTTCAGTGCGCCATCGGCGCCGCACCAATCATCTTCTTGTACCTCGGTTGGTGCACTCTCGCGGGTGCTCTTCTCCTCAAGGTGGGCTCGTGCGGCGATTCCGCCGCCGCCGCCACCAGAGATCCGGATCAAGGCTTTTGGGGCGCCCTGAATTCCGTCGCCGTGGCGCTCACCTTTATCACCATGATGTTCACGGCTTCCGGCGCGCTCTTCTTCATGGAACACACTGTGGCGACGAAGAGAGAAATCCTCGACGCCATGCCCGTGGACGAAGAGGTGCTCGAATTAGAGAAGGATAAAAAGGCGAGAGACGAGGTGTACGAGTCGGTGACGCGATGGTCCAACCTCACCGCGAGGATGAGAACGTTGATCACGATCTCCGCCGTGACGGGCGTGCTCAGCGTTCAACTCGGCGTCGTGCTCGCGCAGCGCTCGTTTAAATCGTTTTCGGTATCCTGTCCCATCCCCGTCAAGGAGGTGATCCTTCCCACGGGTTGGGTATCCGTCGGCTTGATTTGCGTGAGCATCGTCAGCTTGAATCGGTTTCTCGCCGTCGCTGACAGGAGAGTGACGACTCGAGTGGATGAAATCAAAGCCAAGTACAACGGTGCACTTCCGAGCGAGCGAGAGCGAAAGATGATGATAAAAGAGGTGGAAGATAGCGGCGCGGACGAGCCATTAGACGAAGATTTTGAGCTCTACTAAGAGTAAGAGTTGACCGCGACAATGCAATAGACGTCGTCTCGAAATAGCACTCTACTCGTATGCATGCGTTACAGCATACATCTGGCTTGAAATATTACACATTACACATGAGCGCACTACGTTTTCTTTTCGTACAACATACACGTTCACAACGCTTCTTTGAATTCAATCGGCGCGTCGCACGCTGGACATCCGCTCTCTCTCGAAGGGTGCGTCGCCGCCGAGTACTCTTGCCACGACAAAATACACGCCAGGTGAAAGTGATGTCCACACCCGAGCGCGATCCTTGGATTTTCCTCCTCGTACGCCTCGAAACACGTCGGACACGAATTATCGTAATCCACCGTCTCGCTCCTTCGCGTCGCAGTCCTCGAGTCGTCCTTCTTTGTCCTCGTCGCGTCCCGCGCCGCGCCGCCGACGCCCGCGATCCCCGCGCTCGCCGCGCGTCTGTGCGTCTCCATCCGCCGCTCCGTCTCGCTCACCCATCGACGCATGGCCTCCTCTTTCCCATCCTCACCGACGTCCAAATCACCGTCCGACCGCGAGACTTTCGCCCCTCGCGGAGGCGCGCTCTCGCTCCGCTCGAGCGCCGCCGCCGCGCGCGCCTCGTCTCGAAAGAACGCACCGTCTGTATCGCTCCGTCTCGACGCGCGCGGTAATAATCGATCACCGTCCTCGTCGTCGTCGTCCGTGTCGTCACCACCGCCCTCGTCGTCGTCGTCGCCGCCGTCGACAATCATCATTCGGCGCAGGGACCCAACCGTCGTCGTCGTCGTCCCGACGTCGTCCTCGTCCGCGATGACGCCGCCGAGCGCGTCGCGATCGCGTCGTCGAAAATCGCTCGCGTCTCGCGTCGCGTCGTCGTCGTCGTCGTCGTCGAGACAACAACACAACGCGCGAAACATGTTAGATCGAGTCGGTCGAGCCGAGGCGCGCTCTGACGCGTCGCCGGGACGGGGACGAGGCTGGGGACGCGCGGGACGTCGGAGACGGACGTGCGTGTGTGTGGTTATTAACAACGCGAGGCGTGTGGGCGCGCGCGCCGAGTGGGATCGGCGCGCGAGTGCGACCGAGGGATGGAGGGCGAACGCGTCGGTCGTCGCGTCGTCGTCCAACCGTCGGCGCGGCGGTCGAAGAGGGCGGTCCCGCGAACCGGGAAGTTCGCGGTGTTCGCGGTGTTCACAGGAAGAAGAGCTCGGTGGATAGGAGTAATCGCTGCGCGATGATCCCGATCGCGAGTAACACGCCGTGAATGACGTGAAATCGCACGGCGAGGTACTTGGTGAAGAAGAGGTCGCTAACGGCGCCGGCGTCGACGCGGTCTTGCGCGAAATCGATGATGTGTCTGGCGAGCGGGTAGGTGACGATGAGACCGAAAACGGCGGTGTAAGGGAGCCAACCCGCGGCGGCGAGGGTGGCGATGGTGGCGTAGTGAGCGCCGATGAGATTATCGGCGACGAGGAGGGCGCCCGGAAGTCCGAGCCGAACGACGGGCGAGAGCTTCCCTGCGGCGCGGTCGCCCTCCTCTTGGTGAAAGTGTGAGGTGAATAGGATGAACGCCGTCGTGCATCCGATCAACACGGCCACAGAGGCGACGATCGGTGGCACCGATACGGCCGCACCGCCCGTGACTTTTCCCGCCATGGCGACGTAAAACGCCACCGTGGCCAGCGGGCCAAAGGCTAGGAAACACAGAGGCTCCCCCAACCCCTTATACGACAACCTAAACGGCGGTCCTTGGTACATGTACCCCATGGCGATCGCCCCCAACAATGCCTTCCAACTCAGCGCGTTCCCACTCTCCGCGCACACTCGCCATAACAGCGCGAGTCCGCTCGCCAAGCACGCGACCGCCGCCGCGTGCACCGCCGCCGTATTCCCCCCCGTCAACGAAACCACCGATTCCGGTTTACGCGCGTCGACGTTCGTCGACGCGTCGAACGCATCATTCGATAAATTCAACCACGCAATCACCAACGTCGCCCCCAGGGTCGCACGCATCGTGTGCGCGCCGTGCACAACGCCGTATTGACAATACGTCAGCGCCGCCGCGCAGAGCAGCGGCACCCACGCGACGGAATACATCGGCAACTTCACCGCTCGCCACCACAACTCCATCGCTGACTCCCCAGACATCTCTGTTGATTCTGTTCCCATCGACGATCGCGCCGTCGTCGACGCTCGCTCGCGTCCACGCGTTGTCTCCCAACCGATCGGCGCCCGCGCGTCATCCCGCGCCGTCGTCATTCTCACCGTCCGCATCGTCGTCATCGCCACTCTCCCTCTCACCGCGCATCCAAACCGCGCGTACGATTGTATTCGTCCTCCTCGCGTCACCGCGCGCGTCATCGATCGCGCGCGCATCGTCGCAGAGTTCGTGATCGTCGTCCTCATGACGGTGTGTCGGCGTTCACGGAATTGGACAGTCGCCCGCGGTCGTCTCTCGCTCACGCTCTAGCTCGCGTCGACGCGCGAGAACTCGGGCGATGCGCACGGAGTGGACGAAGACTTCGCGCGCTCGGCGTCCTCCGCGCGCGTCCGAGGAAACGGACGTCCGCGGGCGTCGTCGTGTGACGGCTTCGCACGAAAATCGCCACATCGACGCTTTGCGTGTACCCCGGGTACACAAGAATCACACCCCATGAGGACGCGCTGACGCATAGTGAAAGGGAGTCACGGCGATGTGGTGATGACGTGACGTGACGTCGTGACGACCATCGTTGATTTGATGGGTGATGATGGGGCTGTTATACGCAAAAGGGCGCGCGCGCGACTTTGGCCGGAGACTGACCGTTTCCGATGGTCGCCGTCCGCACACGGCGGCGCGCGCGAATGACGCTCGCGCGTCGCGCGTCGCGAGATGTGTCGTCAACAATTCGTGCGTTCGCGTCGCGCGCGTTCGGCGCCGCACGCGTCCCGGACGTCGTCGTCGCGCCGCGAACGATGCCGATGCCCACGGGGCGCCGCGGAGGCGGTGGGGGGCGATGGGCGTCGACGAGTCGCGACGCGCGCGCGCGCGCGTCCGAGACGACCAAGATGGCGATCAGGGATATGTTTCGACACGATAACTCCGCCATGACGCGCGCGCGCACGGTTCGCGTGCTTCCGGGGGGTGGTTTCACGATGACCACATCTGTGGCCGAGGCGGCTGGGCATGTGTCGTTCGTGTTACTCGGTATCTCCTATCTCACGAGCGATCTGTTGACGCTCAGAGCGCTGGCGGTGGGTGGTCTGAGCGCGGCGTTGGTGTTTCAATACTTTCGCGACGTTCCGCTGTGGTTGCCCATTCGATGGAACGCGCTCTTCGTCGCCATCAACGTGTTTTGGGTGGCCAAGTTGTATTACGACGAGACGGCGGCGAGGCGGTGGTCGAGCGAGGAGGAGCGGGCGCTGTACGAGAAGCATTTTGCGCACATGCCGATGCACGAGTTTAAGACGTTGATGCGACACGGGGAGTGGAGAGACGTCGAGCGCGGGTTTGAGTTTACGCTTGAGGGGCGGGCGAACACGCACGTGCACGTCCTCGCGGAGGGCGCGGCGGACGTGTTCGTCGGTGGACGCGCGGTGAATAAAATATCGTCTGGCTCGTTCGTGGGCGAGATGTCGCTCATGCGCTCGATCGCGGGGTCGAACGAGAAGAAGAAGGAGATGAAGCCGCGTTTGGCGAGTGCGACGGTGATCGCCGCCGAACCCGCTCGCGTGTTTTGTTGGGACGACGCGGCGCTTAGACGATTGATGAAGGATAACGAACAGATCAAGGCTGGGGTACAAGCGGCGTTCGGCGTCGGATTGGCTGAAAAATTGCTCACGACGCGCGTGATGAGTTCAAAGGTGTTCACGCATGATCCCATGCGCGTGCGCGGAGCGCTGGCGGGCGCCGGCGCCTAGTCAAATAGACGGCACCGAATCGTTCGTGCGCCGTCGATGTATTAATGTGCTAGGTAAAATATGTCAAATAATGTGTACTAGTGTTGTAATCTACATTTTCGCGAGCCCAATCGTCGTCGCCGCTCACATGACGACGCAACTCGACGAGCTCACCGCCGGAGGCTCGAACGCGCCGAATCCCACCCGTTCGCACTTTGCTAAAACCCCCACGCGGTACTTTTCCCACACGTGTTTCCTCGCCCGCGCGCTGTGCATGTCGTAATCCTCCGTATTATCTCGCATCATTCCTCGTAAAATCGGCGCCTCGCCGCTCGGATGCATCGAGACGAAATCCGTCGCGTCGTACACGACGCCTCTCGCCACGAGAATCGCTCGTCCTTTCGCTCTCGCCGCGTTTACGATGCACGGCGTCCACATGAATCCATCTTGCGTCGTCCGCGCGCACGCACACCGCGTCTGACCCTCGATCTCGTCTCTCGCCGAGTCCCCGTCGCGTTTGCGCGCCGCAACCCTCGTCCTCGTCCCCGATGTCCCGACCTCTTCGTCTCCCAAGACCGCCGTCGCCGCCTTGCGCTGCTCCAACTCGAGCGAAAACCTCTTCTTCTGCTCGAGCGCGCTCGTCTCGTCCTCCCTCGCCGGCTCCGTCGTCGGCCGCAGGCGAACGTCGAGTCGAGATGCCGCCTCAACGGCTGAGTTGTCCCGGCGAACGCCTGCGCGCGCCCGCGCGCGACTGAGCGTTCCCATCGTCCGAAACGGCGACGAAGAGCGCGAGCGAGGACTATCTATCGGCTAACTATTCCCTGACCGCGCGCTCGATCGTCGTCGCGACGGTCGAGGTCGTGACTCGCTCGCTCGGGACGACCGAGGCGAGGAGTGCGGCGAAGAGCGCACGACAAAGGATGACGACGACGCGACGCTGCGCGCGAGCGAACTGGTGAATTCTGTACTAGTGTGTCTAACAGGTTTACTCTATGTCTCCAGAGGATCGGAAGAGCGCCATCGCGGCGGCGGTCGAGGCTCGAGCGCGTCGGCGAGTCGCGCGCGCGTCTTTGCTCCGTTTGTCGCTCGCGGCGGCGTTCGCAGGCTCGGACGGCGGTGAACCGGGCGGCGGCGGCGGTTGATCGTCGACGACCGTCGTGGATGATGGAACGACGACGCCGGGAATCGCCGGCGGGAGACCTCCGGGCTTGGGCGCGGCGGCGGCGGGGGCGAGCGTCGTCGCCGTCGCGGCGGCTTCCTGCGCTTGCCAATCTGCCAACAATTTCGCCTGAAGCTCCTCCGCAGACGTGGGCCAACGGTGCATCGCCTCGAGTTCGTTCTCTTCGTCGCGCCTTCGTTGTTCGCGTTCGTCTCGATGCGGTCGACGTCGTCCACTACCGGCGTTTCTTCGTTCACGGTCTCCTCGCGCGATTCTCTCGTCCCATTTGCGAGCGTTCGCCATCTGTCTCTCGTGAATGCGAATGTGTTCGGTGAGCCACGCTTCGTGCTCCGCGGTTGTTTCTCGCTGACCAGGTTGCCAATTTTTCGGTTTCGTGTATACGCGATTGGCCGTCCACGTCTTGTGCGGCACGTCGCCCTCCCACGCGCTTCGACCGCCGACGAGACGAACCTCCGTCACGCATCCCGTTCGAGACGCGTCGTCACCATCACCCTCGGTATCGAGTAACCAAGTCGTCTCGAGCTCACCCAACTTACCGAACGGCTTCGGAGCGGGCTTGTGCATCTTGAAGAACAAGTTTCCAGCCACGGTGACTCGCTCCTCTCGCGACGGTTTCAGTCGCACGCGCCGCGTGGCGGCGTCGTAGTGCATCACTCTTCCTTGGTAATAGGGCGTGCGACGTCCGCTCGGTTCGATGAGCCTGTACGCGATGATGTCCGATCTTTTTAGGGATGTCACGAGTGGAAATTCCTCCACCTCTTCGTCTGGAATCTCGCATCGAAAGACTTCGACGACCCAGGCGTCTTCGCCGCTCTCGCGCACGCGTCGCTCAAATTCAGCCCGTCGCTCCATGTCTCGTCCCAATTCGCTCTCGGGATCCGGTCGCACGTATTCTCCGATGTGTCGATAGTTCACGAGCGCTTTCGGTTTCGGTTTAGCGTCGTACTCCGGCAGAGGTTTCGGCGCGTACGTCGTCTTCCACGGGTCGCCTGGTAAAATTTTCGGCGGCGACGGCCACCGCTCCTCTTCTCGCCGACCCGCATCCTCGGTGTCCTCGGTGTCTCCCTCCACCTCTCCATCCTCGCTCATCACCTGCAAATCCTCTATCGTTTGATACTCCTCTCGCCTTTTCGCGCGCTTATGACTCTTCCTCCTCGCGCTTCTACTCGGACCGCCGTCCCGACGCTCCGCCTCGACCCGCGTCCCGTCCCCGCGCGCGGTCCCCTCCCCCTCGTCATCGCTCACCGGCGGCGCCAGCGGTCGCTTCAACACATCCCCGATCGTCGCGCGCGTCGCCACGCCGCGCGCTCGCACCGGTCGCGCGCGCACGACGTCGTCGTCCCGCACGACGTCCCTCGCCAAGCACTCGTCCAAGAGAGCGTACCCGTCCACGTCCAGCGCCACGTCCCTCGCCGCCGACCCGTCGTCGTCGCGCGCGTCATCGCACCGACCGCTCGCGAGCGAACGAACGACGCGCGCGACGCGCTCGCGGACGTCGCGCACGGTGTCCCACTCGCCGATCGGCCAGAGGAAACGCGCCGTCGTCGTCAACGCGCGCCCGTCGTCGTCCCCGTCGACGTCTCGCACCTCGACGCGCGCGCGAACGGTCGACGGGGACACCGCCGTCGTCGACGCGCGCGCGAGTTCGCGCGTCGACGCGCGCGCGAGCGGACGTGGCGGGGACATGACGGTGGTTGGCTGCGGAGTGAGGCGGCGGCGTTACAGTTACTCGGCGGGGCTAGCGTACGCAATAGGACGACCACGCGTCGACGACGTCGGGAGAGCCGTACCACGGATCGCCGATGTTCGCGCCGTGGTACACACCCGGGAGGATGACGTTCTCGGCGCCGTCTAGGGAGAGCGCGGTGGCGACGGGACAGACGCCGTCGCCGCGCGCCGAGGCGTCTCCGCAATTAGCGGCGTAGGACACGCCGACGACGTACGCGGACCATCGCTCGCGAAGCCGATCGCGAAGCCGTTCGAGAAAACTCGCGTCACGCTCGTCGTCGTCGTCGTCGCACAGAGCGCCGATGACGTCGAAGGATGGCGAACCCGCGACGACGTCGCCGACGACGTTGACGTAACGCACGCTCTCGCAAAACGCTCCGGGATACTTTAAATTCGCGTACGCCAACGACGACCCTCGCGCGTCCTCGGTGAGAGACGACTCGTCCTCACCGCGTCGACGCTCCGCGATGCGTCCGAACGGGTACTTCTCCATCGACGCGTGCGGCGCGCCCAGACTCACGACGACGTCGACGTATTTTTCGCCCGCGTACACGCGCCCGCAATACGGCTCCGACCCGAGATACAATCGCGTCAACCACCCACCGGCACTATGCGCCACGACGCACACCTTCCCCCCACCCACCTGTACCGACGCCTCTCGCACGCACGCGTCGATTTTATCGACGACGCGCGCGAAGTCGCCGCCCGCCAACGTCGGCGCCCAATCCGCGAGGGACACGCGCGCGACGGACACGACGACGCGCTCGCCCGTCGCGCGCCGCACCGACCGCTCGAGCGCCACCGCGACGTCTTTGTACGCGCGCGCGTCGCTCAGAAATCCCGGCACGAGCACCACCGCGCGCGCATCGCGTCCCGACGTCGTCGTCTCGGTGTCGGTGTCGGTCTCGCGCTCGCGCTTGGTCTCGCGCTCGCGCTGGCTCGCGCTCGCGCGTCTCGCGCGACGCCCGCGCGCCGAGACGGATCGCGCGAACGTCGGTCGCTCGACCGCGCGAGACGCGCGCATACCCGCCGCGAGACGCGCGATGCCGTCGGTCGACGCCGTCGGTCGAGACGCACGTCAGTTCATCATCATCGTGAACGAAATAAAAAGAGCACAAGTACTAAACCCTAGTAGTCTACACACACACAAGACCATCAACACACACACACACACACGGTCGTCCGTCCCTGCCCACCCGCCAGAGCGCGACGCCGCGGACCGCGATGGTTTTCATCCTCGACTGGTTCTACGACGTCCTCGCCAGCCTCGGGCTGTGGCAGAAGAATGCAAAAATATTATTCCTGGTGCGCGCGCGTCGTCTCGACACCGCTCGACGCGCGCGCGCGACGACGAAGGCGATTGATTAGATACTCTTTCCTTTGCGCTCGCGAACGGCTGGCGAACGAATGAACGACGACGACGACTGACGACCACCGCGACCGCGCGACGACGACGACGACGCGCAGGGATTGGATAACGCCGGAAAAACCACGCTCATGCACATGCTGAAGGATGAGCGTCTGGCGCAGCATCAGCCGACGCAGTACCCGACGAGCGAGGAGTTGTCGATCGGGCAGATCAGATTCAAGGTGAGACTTTGTTTGAGTCGCGAACCCACCAGAGTCGACGCGAGCGAGCGACGCGAGACGCGCGAGCGAGCGACGCGCGAGCGATGAGACGACGCGATCGTCGATGCGTCAAGGTGGAGACGGTGAGACTGACGACGAGGGCGCGATTCGACGACGATACGCAGGCGTTTGATTTGGGCGGACACGAAGTCGCGAGACGCGTGTGGAAGGATTACTACGCGAAAGTGGATGCCATCGTGTTCCTGGTCGATGCGGTGGATAAGGAACGATTCATGGAGAGTAAGAAGGAGCTCGATTCGTTGCTCGGGGACGATTCCCTCGGGAACGTGCCGTTTCTGATTTTGGGAAATAAGATTGACATTCCGCACGCGGCGAGCGAGGAGGAGTTGCGTCACTGCCTCGGGTTGACGAATTACACCACGGGTAAGGGTAAGGTGAACCTAGAGAACACGAACATGCGACCGATCGAGGTGTTCATGTGCTCCGTGGTTCGACGCATGGGTTACGCCGAAGGTTTCAGATGGGTGTCGCAGTACATTTAAAGAGACGACGAGGGCTCGAAACCATTTAGCGACGAACCGTCGATACGATAGCAACAGCACACAGCACGGGTTGAAGTGACCTACTTGTATTGAAAATACTTTCCAATTTACACCGCATCGTCACGCGAACGCGAACGCCTTCTAGTATGATGGTAATCTACGTCGCCTATCTAGACTATAATCGTCGGATCGAAACGCCGGGCAAGTCGGTGGCGAAGTCGCTCGCGACGCGCCGCAGCGCTCTATCCGTCCCCGAACGAACGAACGCCGCGATCAATTCGCCGTTAAAGGCGTGAAACGTTCGCGTGTCCACGTCTCCGATCATTCCGAGCGCTTTTTTCGCCACTCCCAGAAAGAAGGCGACGTCGGAGAAACAATGGTGCCGCGAGCCCGGAATTTCGACTTCGATCAACGGCTTGGGCGCGCCCGACGGACCGGGTGCTTTTAAAATCCTCTCATTCGACGTCTTCGCATTCACGCCCCATCGCTCGGATTTGATGCTCAGCGTAGGTATCTCGCACGCCCGTCGCAGCGCGTCTCGGTCCGTCATGTACTCTAACCACGCGTCTTGAAGAACGATGCGCGCGAACGAACCGTCGCGTCGCTCGGCCGAAACCTTCACCGCCGTCCCCCCGCCGAACGAAAACCCCACGAGCGTCTTATCGCGCGTTCGCAACCTTCCGACGAACATCGTCGACACGTCGAGGTGAGACGTTTCGGGCAACGCGTTCGGCGTCGCGGACCCGCGGTGCAGCTCGTCGACGACCTCGGCGCACGTCGCCACCTCTCGCGCCCGCCTCTCCGCCTGCGCCCGTCGCTTTTCAAACACCCCTCCGTTCGACGCGTACGTCCACCATCGCGCGCCACCGCGTCCGTTGGATGATTTACTCACCGATGCGCTTCCGTCTCGGTGTTGGATGGCGAACACGACGAATCCTCTCGACGCCAACGCGCACGCCGCGCCGGCGTTGCACGTGGCGAAACCGGCGAGCCCGTGGGAAAACACGACGACGTCGAATCGTCCCGGCGCTAACGGCGCGCGTTCGACCGCGTCGAGCGTGGCGACGAATCTGAAGACGATCCACACCGCGCCGCAGACGACGGCGACGAGCGCGCGAAGAGGGACAGGCCACGCGTCGACGCCGAACATGAAGACAGTCATGCCGTAATAGGCGAGCCAGGTTTCGACGTTCGGTGGACGGGACCACGGTCGTCTAGACGGGACCGCGGTCGTGGGATAATAAATCTTATACGCGCACCCGCCGCGCGCGGACTCGTAATCAACGCATCCGACGCGGTGGCGGGGCGTCGGGGACGCCGTCATCTTGTCCCAGAGTCGACGAGTGGCGAGCGGAATGGCGAGGCGTCGTCTCGCGTGCGAACGGAGCGAGGCGCGCGCGAGTGCGTGAGACATGAAGTATGTCGTACCACCGTGTCGAGTGTGCGTCGTCATTCTCAGAAGTACTGTATTATGTTATAAAATGAAACAATGCGAGCGGCGTACGCGCGCCGCCGTCGTAATCGCGAGCGTGTACGTATTCATTCCGTCGAGAGCGCGACAATCGGCGCGACTCGAGATCGAGACGAGAGTGCTGAACAATCTTAAAGAGATTTGGTGTACTTGCCCTCACCCTTTTCGAAACCGATGGTCGGGAACTGTGTGGCGAATTCCTCGACATCCTTGGTGAGCTTCGTGAGCTCCGGCCACTCCTTGGAGTCGAGAGCGGCGCGGAAATCCTTGAGCTTGGTACCTTCGGACTTGGACTTGACATCCACGGCGATCTTGATGCCACGGACGATGAAGTCAGCGACGGTCTCGAAGTCCTTCTCCAAGAAACCGCGGGAGGTGAGCGCCGGCGTACCGATGCGCAAACCGCCCGGCACCATGGCGGAGACGTCGCCCGGCACGGTGTTCTTGTTGCACGCGATGTGCGCGAGCTCCAAGACGCGCTCGACGCGGGAACCGTCGACACCCATCGGTCGCAAGTCGAGCAACGCGAGGTGGTTGTCCGTACCGCCGGAGACGAGCTTGATGCCGTGCTCAACGAGACGGTTAGCCATGGCTTGCATGTTCTTCATCACTTGCTGTTGGTACGCCTTGAACTCCGGGCTCGCCGCTTGCTTGAGCGCGACGGCGAGACCAGCGATGGTGTGGTTGTGCGGACCACCCTGGAGACCCGGGAAAACGGCAAAGTTGATCTTGTCCTCGAAGTCGTACATGATTGGGTTACCCTTCTTGTCCGTACCCTTTTGACCCTTGCGGAAGAAAATCATCGCGCCGCGCGGACCGCGGAGAGACTTGTGCGTCGTCGTGGTGACGACATCGGCATAGTCAAACGGCGACGGAACTTCACCCGCGGCGACCAAGCCGGAGATGTGCGCCATATCGGCGAGCAAGATGGCGTTGGACTTGTCCGCGATGGCGCGCATACGCGGGTAGTCGTACAGACGCGCGTACGCCGAGGCGCCGGCGACAATCAACTTGGGGCGAACGAGCGCCGCAGTCTTTTCGCACGCGTCGTAATCGATCAAACCAGTGGATTCGTCCAAACGGTACGGCACCGAGGTGAAGAAGATGGACGTCGCGCTAATTTTCTTGGTGTCGGTTTGGTAACCGTGCGACAAGTGACCGCCGTGCGGCAAGTCGAGCGCCATAATCTTGTCGTGCGGTTGCAAGAGGCCCGTGTACACTTGGAAGTTGGCCGGGGAACCAGACAACGACTGCACGTTGACGCCCCACTTCTCCGGATCCAAGTTGAACGCCTTCAACGCGCGCTCCTGGCACATCTTTTCCGCCATGTCGATGAACTCGTTCCCGCCGTAGTAACGCGCCCCCGGGTAACCCTCGGAGTACTTGTTCGTCATTACAGATCCCACCGCATCCATCACGGACTTGGAGACAAAGTTTTCGGACGGAATGAGCTCGAGACCCTTCCACTGACGCGCCTTTTCTCTCTCAATAATTTCCGCCATCTCGGGGTCCACCTCGTCGAGCCCCTTGTTGATGATCTCCGGCCACTGCGCCCGTCGCGAAAATCACCGCGCGCGTCGTCGTCTCGTCAGTCGGAACGTTCAATAAAATCTCACACCGCGCGCGCGTCTCCCCTCATCGCCTCACACCGACCACGAGCCCCTCGCGCGAGCCCCCTCGCGCGTTCGATCGAGCCCGAGCCCGAGCGCGCGTTATCGCCTCCTCGTCTCCGTCACACGCACCGTCACCGACGCGTTCACCGCGCGAATCTTCGCGTACTCATCCGCGTTCGTCATCACGCCTCCCGCGCCCTGCGGCATCGCCTACGTCGCAAACACGCGCGTTCGTCAGTCCCCGTTCCCATCGCGTTCCCATCGCGTTCCCATCGCGCTCGACCGAGACGAGACGCGTCGCGCTCCACGCACCGCGAACGAGCGCGTCAGCTCGGTCACCGGTCTCGCGGCGCTCGCGCCTCTTCTCGCGCATCGTCGCGCGATCGTCGCTGCCGCGCGCATGGTGTCGTACAGTGACGCGGTCGTCCCGGGACGCCCATCTGGAGGCTGTCGACGCGCATTGGGGGCCTGTCGACTGGACGCGACGCTCGCGAACGGATCAAACGCGCGAGAGGCGCGCGAGAAGAGGCGTGGACGATGGAAAGTGCGTGAAAATTAATCGTTGGACGCGATGCGTCGCGCGAGGGGTGACGGGGGTGGATGGCGCGGCGTGGATGTGGGTATCGCGTATCGCGCGCGCGGAGGCTTAGGCGGCGACTTCGGCGGCGACGTCGGCGAGCGCCGAGGCGCGGAGCTCGGATTCGGCGAAGAGGGCGGTGATGAAGCCGCGAATGTCGTCGGCGGTGAAACCGATCCTGGATAAGGCGCCGGATCGCCAATCGGCGGCTAGATCGAGAAGAGGGACTACGAGCATGGAGGAGAGGGCGGAGGCGCGGAGCCAGTCGACGCCGACGGCGTCGACGAGGACGAGCGAGGGGTCGTCCGGGAGGTCGGAGGGGGCGGTGGCGGCGTTGGCGTCGGGGGAGACGCGCGCGCACGCGTCGGAGGGAGCGCCGATGAGACCGCGCGCGTCGAACGCGACGGAGAGAATCTCGGAGAGGGCTTCGGATTCCTCGACGGAGATATCGTCGAGCGCGAGAATCTCAGACGTCACGCGGCGCGCGTACTCTGACGCCAACGCCGCGGCGTCTCTCACGCCGACAGAACGCGGCAGCAGAAACATGCTTGTCGAGCCGACGCGATTGATGACGCGTCGAGCGCGAGCGATGGATTTCATGATGGTATCCTTGACGCGCGTCTCGCCCGAGCGCACGAAACCGCCGGCGACGTCGAGCGACTCGCGGAGCTCCTCCGACGCGCGACGGTTCGCCGCGGCGCGCACGTCGTCCCCGAGCGTTCGCAGAGGTTCTACGGGCCAGAATAACGCGGGCGCGTGCCCGATGCGTCTCTCGAGATCGGCGCGTCGAGCGCACACGCTTGCGTTGAATCGATTCGCCAGGTGATGACAATCGTTGCGAAACACGACGGCGGACGCGTGCATCGATTTCAATCTCTCGCCGCGCCTCGTCGTCGCGCAGGCGCGGAACACGTCCAAACAATCCGCGGCGGCGGCGGCTAAATTTTCCGCCGCGCGATGGGCGTTTTCATCCAATGTGGTGGCGTCGCGCAAGACGTCGTCGATATGCGCGGCGAGCGCGTCCGCCGCGGCGCTCACCGTGCACGCGTCCTCGTCGAGCGCACCGCACCCCGAGGACGTCGACGTCTCGTCGCCCACGCCGAGCCCGACGCCTCGCACGCCGGCTTTTCCGGACGTGCGGGCGAGGACGGCGTCGTCCATCGTCGCGAGCGCTCTCGCGCGCTCGAGGACGCTCGCGCGGCGCTTCTCCGTTTCGCGCATCTCCGCGGCGAGCGCCTTGGCCTCGAGCGGTCCCAACGCTCCTCCCGCGTGCGCCGACGCGCCGTCTGACGGCGGTGGAACGAACGCGCACGTCGCGGCGACTTTTTCCACGGCGCACGCGCGATTAATCTCGCGTTCGGTGGGATGATTGGATAACCACGCGCGCACGCACGTCTCGGCGAGTCGTTCCCACGCGTTGGCCCCGAATGCCTCGGCGACGTCGTTGCTCGGAAACTTGTCCCGAATCCATCGTAAACACGTCTCGAACGCCTCGTGCGCGGCGTGAGGATCATCCGCGGTCGTTCGAGCGTCGCCAAATCGAACGCGCAAAGCGCCGTCGGCGTCGACGTCGACGCGCGCGCCCTCCTCGACGACGCGCGTCAACACTCGGTCCACGAGCGTCGCGCTGACGCCCGCCATGCGATCGCGCGTTTCATGTTCACCGAGCTCACCTAAATGCGCGCACACGCGCGCGATGCGCGCACCATCGATGGCCGCCCGCGTCCCGTCCTCCGCCACGTCGACGGCGAGTCTCAACTCCTTCTCCACAAAATCTCTCAACCTCTTCGCCACCGACTCTCGCATCGCCAACGCGCATCGCCGATCGTCCTCGTCCTCATCCTCTGCGATCTCCATCGCCAGCATCCCTCGAACCGCGTCCACAGCGCGCGCGTATTCACCGCTCTTCGTCGCCTCGTCCACCGTTGCCGTCGCCGCCTCCGCCTTCGCCTTCCGCGCGTCTCGTCTCTCCGTCTTCACCGCGCGCGTCCACGCCTCGGTCGCGTCGCACCACGCCGACGCAGTCTCCACACACGCCCGCACCGCCTCTCGACCGCGTCGATCGCCCTCGCTCGACGTAAAGGTGGCGAGAACATTCGCCAGCTCGTCTCGCGCGCGCCGTCCCGACGCCGCCGCGTCCCCATCGTCGCCTTCGCACGCGCGCGCGACGCGCGCTAATCGCTCGTCTCGCGCCTCGTTCGCGCGACGACGATACTCATCGCGAAGACGTTCGAACGCGCGCGCGGTGGACGCCGCGGCCTCGACGACGGGGACGGATTCTCGATCGTCCCGGTCGTTGGCGTCCCGGTCGATGCCATCTTCTTTCTCGACGTCTCGCGCGCGTGTCGAGGACGTCTCGCGCGCGACGCGAGGCGCGAAGACGGACGACGACGACATCGTCTCGACGAGTCCGCGCATCGTGAACGACGGTGCAGACGCGCGCGACGACGAGTGTGGTACTAGGGTACGTAGATTTTACAGTTCGTCTCTCGGGACGCGGGTCACGACGGCCCGAGCGTCAACGCGCTCACGTCCGGAAAGCCATCCAAGACGTCGATATCGGCGCGTATCTCTCCTCGACGGTCGTCGGATAGATCGCAGGCGTCGGTGAGGTACGATTCCACGGTGTCGCGTATCTCGCGCCACGCGCCGCCGACGACGGCGAGCCAACCGACGCACGCGTCCGTCGTCGTGTGCGCTTGAGCGTGGCGCACGGACTCCATCAAGCGCGTCCACCAGCCGCATTCGAACATGACGCGCGCGAAATGGCGGTCGTCTTGGAGTCGGACGATCGTGTACCCGGTGAGATGACGAACGGTTTCGACGACGAATTCGTCGAGATAGGCGCGAAGCTCGTCGTCTTCGGCGAAACGATCGATGAACGGACCGCACCAGTACGGGAGGAGTTTTTCCACGCGCGCACGCTCGACGTTCGGCGCTTGTTCGACGTGCGCACAGATGGCTCTGAGGGCGAAACCGCACAGTGTGGGGTGGAGGCGGTTCCTATCCGTCTCGTCTTCGAAGATTTCGAGCAGCGTTGATGTGATGTCGTCCAGCGTTGCGAGCGCACCGGTGAGTTCGCTCGCGCTCAGTCGACCCTTTTGATCGCTGAATTCGATTCGTTCGTTCTCTTCAAGATTCGCGATGGTGACGACGGAGCCGACGACGCGCTCGAAGAGCTCGAGCGAAGTGTTGATGCCGTGGTAGGCGTCAAAGAACTCCTTCTCGTCGGTGTCCTGCTTCGGCGCGTCGTCGCGCAGTAACACGTGTAGATTCACCTGCAGTTCCACTCTGACGAGCTGCGTGATGAGAGCTAAGAAAGAGGGCACTTTCTTCTTCGCCCCCGAACTTACCGCGCCCGCCAACACCGCGGCGGGAGGTTCAGCGTCCCGCGCCAAGAGAAACGGCGTGTCGCCGGCGAACCCCTCGTCCTCGTCCACCATGCGTCTCGTCACTTCCATCGCCGCCAATCGCACGCTCTTCGGCGTTCTAGAGCTCAGAATCACCCACAACCCCACTAAACAATCCACGCGCCACGTTGGACGCTCTCGAAGATAGCGCGCTCGCCACTCGTCGTCGACGCCCGCCGGAAACGCGTGTCTCAGAATGTGCATCAACACGCACACCGCCTTGATCTGCGCCACGTCTCCCACCGCCTCGCGCATGACGACGCAAAGCGTCGGTACGATGGTCGCCAGAAGGTTCAAATCGTGTTTGCGCATCGATTCCGAGCCCATCGCTCCGAAGAAGAACGCCTCGATCCAATGCAAGCTGTAATTTCTCAACCTCTCGTGACCGCTCTCTCCCGCCCGCCGCAGCGCCGCCACGCTCGCCTCGAGAACACCGTCCGGAACATAATCGCTCCCTAGCGTCGTTTCCGCGTTTCTACACAAAAACACGCCCTCAAACGCGTCCGCCGCCGCTTCGTCGTCGATGTCCCGGTACCGAACCGTCTCTCGTCCCGCCGCCTCGATGAAATCCTTCATCCAGTACTTCATCGTCTTCGACGCCGCGAATTTTTTGCTTCGAGCGAGCGTGGCGATGAGAGTCAAGCCCAACATCGCCGCGGTCGTCGCCTCTTTCGCAGCCTCGGCGCTCGACGAATCGTTCACGGGCGTCCCCGTCGGCGGCGGTTTCGCGCCGCGAATGAGCTCATCCATGAATTCCGCCCCGAGCGCGCGCGCGACGGCGTCCGTCGTCTTGTCGTCCGTCGCATCGCCGAGCACGCGAGTCACGAGGAAGGCGCCGACGATTTTCTTCTCGCGCACGCTCGACGCGCAGAGTTCGAGCGCTTCTTCGATGGTGGGCGGCGGTGCGTCAGAGTCGGCGAGTTCTGTCACGCTCTGGACCGGCGTCTCCGGCGGCATGGCGCGCGCGAGCGGTGCGACAAGACGACGCGCGAGGTGTCAATCGTCGGCGACGCGGTCGGTCGGTCGGTTGCGACGCGTCGTCGTCGGTGTCTGCGGTCCGATGGGAAAGATTGGCGCAAGTGCGCAAATGCGCTCGAGCGCGCGGCGGCACTTCGGTGCGCGTCCGGAGCGTTCGAGGCGCCGAGCGGGGCGAGAACCGGTCGAGAGACGCGACGGTCGCCATGCGTCGTCTCGACGTCCTCGTCGTCGTCGTCGTCGTCGCGCACGCGGTGTGGACGCCCTATTGCAAAGTTGAAGAATCTTTCGCGTTACAAGCAACGCACGACGCGCTGCACCACGGCGTCGACGTCGCGGCGTACGATCACCGAGAGTTTCCGGGCGTCGTTCCCAGGACGTCTGTGGCTTCGTTCGCGCTCGCGCTTGCGTCGGCGGTACCGGTCGGCGTTGTCTCGGCGTTTACGCGCGCGACGACAAAGACGTTTGAGCAAGTCATCTGTCGCGTCATCTTGGGTGCGTACGTCGCGACGTCGCACGCAAAATTCAGAGATGACGTGCGTTTGGTGTTCGGGGACGTCGTGAGCGCGTTCGCGGCGATCGCGTCGTTGTGTCAATTTCATTTTTGGTTTTACGCGTCGAGGCCGCTCATGAACGTCTTCGCATTGGGAATGACGCTTCGTGGGTGTGGAGCGTGGATTCGAGCGACGCACGCGCGTCGTCAGAGAGATATGGACGAGGCTGTGGTGTGGGTGACGGTGGCGACGTTTTTATTGCGGTGTGACGTCGCGCTTTTACTCGCGCCGATGGGTTTACACGCGCTCGCAAGCGGTTTAATATCTCCGCTTCGCGCGTGCGTCCTCGGCGGATGCGCGGCGGCGGCGACGGTGGCGGTGTCCACGGCGGTGGATTCATGGTTTTGGAACGCGCTCGTGTGGCCCGAGGGCGCGGTGTTGTACTTCAACACGGCGTTAAATAAGAGTTCAGAGTGGGGGACGTCGCCGTGGCATTGGTACGCCTCCTCGGCGTTACCCAAGAGTTTGTTGTGCGCGTATCCCTTGGCGTTGACGTCCGTTTTCATCGAGCGACGCGCGCGACCGTTGATGTTCGCGGCGGTGTTCTACGTCGGTCTCTATAGCTTTTTACCGCACAAAGAATTGCGTTTCATCTTTCCGACGCTGCCGCTCTTCAACTGCTGCGCGGCGACGGTGTTGGCGAGACTTTGGAACAACCGGCGTAAGCGTCCATTCATCGCCGTCGGCGCGCTCGGCGCGCTCTTCGCGAGTGCCGCGCTCGTTGTCGTCTTCACCGCGGCGTCTTCGGTGAATTATCCGGGCGGTGAGGCGTTTCGTCGATTACACGCCGATTACGCGCCGGGACGCGCGCACGTCGACGTCCCCGCGGCGATGACGGGCGTCAGTCGTTTCGGTGAGGCACGCGATGCGGACTCTGGGTGGTCGTATAGTAAAATTGAAGGGTTAGGGGTGGATGATTTCGCGAAGCACGGGTTCGAGTATCTGTTGAACGCCCACGAGCACGTCCCCGGGTACGACGTCGCGTTCGTCGCTGATGGGTACGCCGGTTTACGTCTCGATTTCAAATCCGCGCCCGCGGTGCTTCGCGTGAAGACGAAACCAGCGATTTACGTCCATCGGCACATCGTTTGATCAACTCAATTATTAGCGTGTGTATTACTTAGTATCTATCGCGTCTTCTGTCGTCTCTCTCGTATCGCCTGTTGTCGCGCCGGTACGGTTCGTATCGTCTATTCCCGCCTCTTCGATCGTCTCTGTCGTCCCGTCCTCGACCGTACCCACCCCGTTGTCCGTCACGGTCGCGGGAGCGCGACCGACGCTCGCGGCGACGCTCGGGCGAACGCGAGCGTCCGCCGCTTCGTCGTCGCTCGCCGTCGCCGTCGCCGACGAGTAATCCGTCCCGTTCGTACCGCGCCAACGTCTCCGCGAGCTCGTCGCGCAGCTTGCGTATCTGCAACCAACCCTGGTACTGCTTTCCGGCCAAGTGATCCGCCCGACGCTCCTCCGTGTCCGTGGACGTCAACAGCGTCCCGCTCACCAAACACGGCTCGGTCAATCGATACTCGTACAACGAATCCAACTTCTTCTTCACCTCAATGTATCTCTTCTTCAGCGTCTCGCAGAGCTCGTACTCAGCCTCCGCGCCGTCCACATCACCTTCCTCGCCTAATCGCTCCGCCTTCTCCGTGCTCGTCTTCATCTTTGCCTCGAGAAGTTTCAGCGCGTCGGCGTCCGCGCTCGTCGCCGCCTTGGCCATCGCCTCGTCTCGCTCCGCCTTCGCTCGCGCCATGCCGCGCTCGATGCGTCTATCGCACTCACGTATCATCTTATCCAGTACCGCCTTGGTGTCGCGCTCGTAGCCCGTGCGCGCGCGCTCGGCCGCGGGCGCTTCGGCAAAGTCTAGGCGCAAAGCGTCATCCCGGAGCGCGTCTTGTTGTTCGGGACCGACCACGCGCAAGACGTCCGTGTCCGAGCGTGTGTTCTTGAAACACGTCACGTCAAAGCCGCAGAGGTAATATTTGCACACCTCGGGGTCCTGCGTCGAGAGTGGCGCGGTCAGTCGCGCGCTCGAAGAGATGGGCGCGCAGTGGGGAACAGATTTCGATTCACGGTCGCGGTCGCGTCGCGCGCACCGAGTAGTGTCTGCCTCGACCGGTTCTTTGATCGAGAGGGACGTCGCGTTCGGTGCCCATGAGCTCGTCGAGCATGGCGCGCATCTCGGCCGCCATGGCGACGGCGGTTCTTCGGCGGCGAGTCGGGAACTGAGGCTGAAAAGCGAAAAGGCAAAAAGTTCGGTACACAATGCGTATTCGTACAACAAGTGTGCGCGCAATGGCGTGCGCGCGCTAACGCGCTACTCTCGTGCTACTCTCGTCCGAAGGCTCATCGTCGTTTGAGTCGGTCTATAGATGGAAGCGATTCGCCGCGTCCGCGGTTCTCGGCGCCGCGCGCGACGTCCCACAACCGTTCGACGTTGGACGCCGCAGCCTCGCGCGCGCGAGCGATGACCGATCGCGCGCGCGTCACGACGCGATCGGAAGACGGCCGGCTAGAGCACCACTTGGGCGGTGCGCCGCCGCAAAAGGCTAATACGCGCGCGTGCTCGGCGTCGACGCCAACCGAGACCAAGTCCTCCGCCGAACACTCTCTCGCGTCCACGACGTCCAAGAGATCCTCCTTGACGTACAGCGGTTGGAAATAGGCGCTCATGCCGATTCTACGCAACCACATCTCGACCGTTTCGGTGGATTTAATCGCCCTATCGGTCGTCGGTCGAGTAGTCTCTCGGAGAGATTGCGCCGCCGCCTCCAACGCTCGTTTTCTATCGATCTCATCCACGACCGCCGCGAAGGCGTCCTCTAACTCATCGTCCTCTAATTCATCGTTTCCGTCCTCGAGCGTCTCGGCGTCGAGTTGCGAGAGAGCCAACGCGCAGCCTCGCGCGTGACGCTCCGCCTCGAGCGCCGGGACGTCGAGAAGATTGATTCCGCACACGGGACACGCCGTCTCCTCATCGTCGATGTCGATGACCGGCGCGCGCACGGTCGTCGACGCGTCCGCTCGACGTGCGGGTGAGATGGCGTCGCGTCGCGCGGACATGCGGCGACATCTGACGCGCGCTGGGGGCGCTCGCGGAGACGCGGGCTCGAGCTCCAAACGCGCCGCGGACACGCTACCGCCACAATCCGACGTAAAACCCAGGCACGCTCTCCAACAGAGGCCCACCCGCGACAAGTAATCGCGTGCCCGTCGGGTCCCACTCGTGCGAGAGTATCGCGGGCGCGGGTTCGTCGTCCGACAACTGGGGATGACTCAGCGTACGCTCGCGTCCGTCGGGACGTTTCAAGTACTCGCGCTTGCGAGTGTCGAAAAATTCGACATTCCCGCGCCCGCCGCCGATCGTGAGGATGGACTCGCGAAAGGAGAGACTTCTCGTCGTTCTCGACGCCTCGTTTGCGCCCGAGGTGGCGGCGATCGAGTCTATCACGCCTCGCATCCTAAAGTCTACGAAACCGATGTGCGTGCGCGAACCGACGGCGACGATTCGTCCATCGGTCGCCATGCACGTGGTCTCGGCGAAGCCTTGTAATTTGTACCCTTCACCGACGGCATGAAGCGTCGCCGCGTCGAACTGGTGCACCATTCCCGAAGAAGTAATCGCCGCGAGCTGCGGCGACGGTGAATTGTAGACGAGTTTCACGCCGCGGAGCTTCTCAGACTGCGGCTCTCCCCAGAAACCATCGAACGTGATCGTCACCACAGGACGCCGATGAATGATGTACTCGTCGCTCGTCTCGCGCGGGAGTCGAAACACTTTCAACGAACAGTCTCGCGACGCGCTCGCCAACGTGTCTCGATTGATGAAATCGATCCCAAACACGACGTCCTCGTGTCCTCGCAGCGCGTACGTGGGCACGATGTCGTCGCACTCACCTCTGCGCTCGAATCCAACGATATCGTGCTGCGGTCCACCAGAGACACACAACCGGAGACGATCCTTCGTCTGCGCGATGGCGTGCGCGCCGCCGTGCGCGCCGTCGTAAGGAATGGGCGGCGCCAACCGATCGGCGTTCTCCTCGTCGTCAGACTCCTCATAGGCTAAGACAGACGCTAAACCACCCGCGTTCCAGCCACGCTGCGGGTGTCGGATGTATTCCACGATCTCTCTCCGCATATCGCCGGCGTGCGCTCTCGCTCTCGCTCGCGCATCCGCCAGCCGCGCCGAATCCTCCTCCGATATTCGACCCAGTTCGATTTCGCGCCAATCGACTTGGTCGCCTCCTCGTCGCCTAAAATCCATCCGAAACAATCGATTACACTTGGTAGACACCAACGCCGAGCGTTCGTCCAACCACGCGCACGCGAACGCTTTGACGGGCGTCTCGTCGCCGACGTCTCGTCTCGTCGCGTCGTCTTCGTCGCCGCCGACGTCGAGATGGTTCGAACACGCGGTCGCGCACCGCATCGCCCGACCGCGCGCCGTCGTGAACCGAAACGCGTCGTCGCGACGATCCCATCGTCGAGTCATGGCGCGGACGTCCACGGCGTCGTCCGTCGTCGTCGGTCGGTTTCCGAGATGTCTCGGTGGATATGAAGAGACAACGTCGTCTCGTCGTCGCCGCGCGCGTCGCGCGACGTCGCGCGCCGCTCGAACCGCGCGTTCAAACGCGCGCGCGCGCGGTCCTCGCGTGGCGCGCCGCGTCGACGTCCGCGCGCGCGGTGAATCGGTCGTGCGAACCGACACGACGAACGACACGACGAGGAACTGTCGCGTCAGAGAGTGTCGCCCCTCTCGCCGTCTCGCGCGCCGTCTCTCTCTCGCTCGCGGCGATGGACGACGACGCGCGCGACGACGCCTCTCTCCGCGCGCGCTCGAGGGCCGCCGTGCGCGCGACGGTGGCGAAACGACGTCGACGAGACGACGGTGGGAATCCAACCTCGGTCGAGATCTTCGGCGTCGATGGTCGCGGCGTCGACGCGTCGACGCGCGGTGACGACGACGCTTCGCGCGCGAACGCGCCTCGCGGACGAAGCGCGCGAGAGATCGCGGCGACGCTCGGCGTGTCGCTCCCGTTCGATCACAGAGATGATTCGTCGGCGTTGGCGGCGTCGGACGACGACGTCGGCGCGTGCGGCGCCGAGGCCAAGACGCGCGCGGACGAGAGCGAAGAGGAGTGGGACGATGTGGACGATGAGCGCGATTACGGCGCGTACGTCCCGGACGTCGAGCCGGAGGAGCGGGTGACGCTGGAGGAGGATCCCACGGAGACGACGACGACGACGACGGCGGCGAAATCAAAGGCAAAGACGAGGAAGAAATCGAGACGTTTGACGGACGAGGAGCGCACGAATCTGTTGGCGACGCATCACGCGCACGTCATGTGTTTATTCGCGCGGGGGAGGTTGGTGAGAGCGGCGGCGTCGAGCGGATTATTGCGAGCGTTGGTGTCTTCGTGCGCGCCGCCGGAATTGGCGAGAAGCGTTGGCGCGGCGTCTTCGTCGTCGTCTTGTTCGACGATCGAGGTCGGGACGTTGTCGAGATTGGTAGATTGGTTCGCGGACACCATCGCACCGCCGATATCTTTAGACGACGAGGACGAGAAGCCGAAGAAGACGCGAGTGAAGGACGCGCAATGGCGTCGCCGCGCCTTCGGCGTCGCCCTCGGTCGCGCGGGTCGAGGCGTCGACGGCGGCGCCGCGCGCCTCGCGGCTCGACTCGCGCACCTCTGGTCCAAACGCGGTACCGTGCGAATGAGTGAAGAGGCGTCCGCGGCGCTGTTCGCGGCGCTGTGTCAGGGATTGGGACTGTCGTGTCGATGTGTGTCGTCGTTGGAACCGACGCCGATTCGCGCGAGCGCGGCGAAACTCGAATCCATCGGCGCGTTGCGTTCGTCCAAGCCGCCATCGGTGGAGGATGACGACGAGCGCGGTAAAGAAGAATACGCGCGACATTGGTGCGAAGTGCTCTGCGCGAGACGCGAGGAGGACGGAACGACGAACCCGAGATGGGTGTGCGCTGCGCCGACGACGCGAGGATCGTGCGACGCCCCGGAGATAATCTTCGGTAACCGTAAACGCACGACCACGGCGGACGCGTCCTCGTCCATGCCCTACGTCGTCGCGTTCTACCACGATCTCGGCGCGAGAGACGTAACGCGCAAGTACGCGCTCGCATTTTCGCAGGCGTTGCATCATCGAACGCCGGATTGGAAGTGGTGGGAAAAGATTACGACGTTCGCCGAGCGCGTGCGTCGCGACGCCGTCGCGCGAGACTGCGCGCCAGAGATGCGAACGCTGATGGAGCGCGCCGACGCGGCGGAGACGTTTGAGATGGACGCGAGGAGTTCGAGAGAGCGCGTGCCGAGCACGATGACGGAGATTAAAAATCATCCTCTCTGGGTGGTGGAACGATTTTTGACGCGTTCGCAGTGCGTGCATCCCAGACATCCCGTCAAGGGTCTCATCGCCGGTGAACCCGTGTTCCCGCGATCGTGCGTGAAAGAATTGAAGAGCGCCGAGAGATGGAAGAGCGAGTGCCGACGACGAGTGATGGACGCGTCGTTGGGCGCGCCCGTGCGTACCATTCACAGTCGAGCGTCGCAGGCGCGCGTGAGAGGCTTGGCGCGCGCGCGCGAGGGATGGTTGATGACGCAGGCTGAGGGCTCGAAGGAGCGATTAGAGAGCGAAGAGTGGCGATCGACGATGCTCGCGCGGGACGATTGTCCCGAGGATCCGCAGAGCGTTCCGGGAGACATCGCGCTGTACGGCGAGTGGCAGACGGAGCCGTGGACGCCGCCCGCCGCCGTCGGCGGTCTTGTGCCCAAGAATGATCACGGGAACGTCGATCTGTACGGTAACGCGTTACCGCCGCCCGGTACCGTGCACGTGAATCTCCCACGCGTGTCCAAGACGGCGAAATCGATGCAAATCGATTACGCGCCCGCGCTCGTGGGATTTGAATACAAGGCGGGCGGAAAGACACTCCCCGTCTTCAACGGCGTCGTCGTGTGCGAAGAATTCAAAGACGCGCTGTTACGCAAACACGAAGAAATCGAGGAGGCGCGCCGTCTCGCGCTCGAGGCAAAGGCATTTCGAGACGCCTGTCTTCGATGGCGTCTTCTCCTCGGCGCTATTTGGACGCGTGCGCGTCTTCGCGAGGAATTCCAAGACGGCGCCGTCGACGACGACGATCACACCGCTCGTCGCCTCGCCGCCGCCAAGGCCATGAACGACGCCGCCAACGACCGACCACGAGTACCCACGACCATCACCATCGAACCCATGACCCTCGGCGCGGACGCGTTCGTCGAGGAATTGTAAAACAACCCGCCGTCCTTGTTCACTTTTTCCCGGGACACCTTCACTCGACGACGATGCTCGCGAGTCGACGCAACGCCCGCGGCGCGTCCGACCCTCTGCGCCTGACGTGCGGCTGCGGTGATAAAGGCGTCGTCGTCCTCTTCTACAAATACGTTAAAATCGACGCTCCCGCGAGCGTCGTCGCGCGCATCGTCGAGTACAATGACACGACAGCTCAGGGCGCCATCACCGGAAAGATTCGCGTCGCGCCCGAGGGCATCAACGCCACCGCCGCCGCGAACGACGCACAAACCATGCGCGCGTTCACGGACTTTCTCGAATCCATCGACGCGCTCGGACTGCGCGAACGCGGCGGTGGGGTTGAGTTCTGGAAACCAGAGCCGGGGTGCGCGCACGCGTTTTCGACGCTCAGCGTCCGCGTCGTCGAGGAATTGTGTCCGTTCGGTGAGCGCGAGCTCTCGACGTCGGAGACGTGCGGTGGGGACGTGCAGAGCGTGAGTCCTCGCGCGTGGCACGAGGCGTTGACGACGAGACGCGAGGAGGAGATGTCGGTGATCGATACGAGGAATTTTTACGAGAGTCGCGTCGGCGCGTTTCGAGGAAGCGTCTTGGCTCCCATTCGACGGTTTTCGCAGCTCAAGGAGTGGCTCGCGCGCGACGGCGTCGTGGACGCGCACGTCGCCGGGAAGGATGTGTACATTTACTGCACGGGAGGCGTGAGGTGTGAAAAAGTGGCGACGTATCTCGCGACGCGTCTGGACGAGAAATCCAGGCCGAAGAGCGTGCGTAAACTGCGAGGCGGCATCGTGGCGTATGCGAAAGAGTTCGACGCGAAGGAATCGTTGTTCAAGGGATCGAATTACGTCTTCGACGCGCGCGGGTCCGTGCCCGTCGGTCCCGAGAACGAGTTACCGGAGACGTCGTGGTGCGACGGGTGTCGCGCGCCGTCTGGACGGCTTTCGAAGTGCGTCGGCGTTAAATGTCACGTCGTCTTGATCGCGTGCGAAACGTGCGGCGACACCGTGTACTGCTGCGATTCCTGTCGCGAACAGACGGTGAAGAGTCAAGGCGTGGAAAAGTTTAAGCGACGACCGTGCGAGTGCGATTGTTTCGAGAGTCGCGAACGTCGGTGCGCCGCGCCCGACGTCGGCGCGCGCGGCGCGACTCTCGGCGGCGCGCGCAAACGCCCCGCCGACGCGTAGAGTATTTGTTTATGTAGCGACTCGTGACAGCGCGTGCGTTGTCATGTGTGTAATAATAGCGTGTATCATTCATTAATTACACGGCGACGACGGGACTCGTGATCACGGTGCCGACGCCGGTATCCGTGAGAATTTCGAGCAACAGGCTGTGCTTGGCTCTGCCGTCGATGATGTGCGCGCTCTTGACCCCGTTCGTGATGCTGTTCATGCAGCACTCCACCTTGGGAATCATACCACCGGCGATGACGCCGCTGGCGATGGCCTTTTCGGTCTCATCCATGGTTAATTCGCGAATGAGCGTGCTCGGATCGTCCTTGTCGGTGCACACGCCCGGGACATCCGTCATGAGGATGAGCTTTTCGGCGCCGAGCTTGGCGGCGATGGCGCCCGCCGCGGTATCCGCGTTGACGTTCAGAGCCTGACCTCGCGCGTCCATGGCGACGGTGGCGACGACGGGAATGTACCCAACGCTCACGAGTTCACGAATTAAAGACGTGTTCACTTGCGTCACGTCGCCGACGAATCCGAGGTCTTCGCTCTTCACCTGCCCGCGTAATAAATTCCCATCCTTGCCACAAATCCCCACAGCCTTCCCGCCCGCGCACGAGATGAGACTGACGATGCTCTTATTCACCTTACCGGTGAGCACTTGCTCCACCACCTCCATCGTCGCCGCGTCCGTCACGCGCAAACCGTTTAAAAATTTAGGCTCGATGCCAACCTTGTCCAACATCGCGTTGATCTCCGGCCCGCCACCGTGCACGAGCACAGGTCGAATCCCGACCGTGGACAGCAACACCACGTCACGAATCACCGCAGCTTTCAATTCCTCGCTCTTCATCGCCGCACCACCGTATTTCACGACCACAGTCTGTCCCGCGAATCGTTGCAGATACGGCAACGCCTCGGAGAGCACCTTGACGCGCGTGCGATTCTCCTCCTCCTGTTCCGCGCTCACCGACACCGCCGCGCGCGCGATGCGGTCACCCTACGCGCGATACCGAAACCCACACCGCGGGCGCGTCTCGTCAGTCGCCTCGCGCGTCGTCTCGCGTCTCTCCCCGCGTCGTCTCGCGTCGAGCGCAAAACACAAAAAAAACCTCGACCCACGCACCCGTCGCGCGACGACGCGTCCACGCGCGCCCGCGCGTCCTCGCGCGCGCGTGGTCGTCGTCGCCACCGTCGCCGTCGTCGCCGTCATCGTCGTCGTCGTCGTCGCCATCGTCGAGCGTTCCGTCGCGCGCGCGCGGTTCTGACGCTTGTTTCATTTTTTTCTTCCCACACGGCGACGCGGTGGGCGCCATGGGCAGGGATCGCGCGCGACTCCTTCCGACGACGGATCTCGACGCGTACGTCGCGGGATTGACGACGCGCGTCGCGTCGAGCGATTCGCGCGCGTCGAGCGCGTCGCGCGGCGATGGAAAGGCGCCGCGCGTCGCGCGTTGGGTGGGGAATGAAAAAGTGCTCCTCTTGACGTTTCCAGACGCGGCGACGCAGCGTCGCGCGCTGGGACGCGCGTCCATGTACATCGAGGATCCCGACCATCGCGGTCGCGTCGCCGAGGCGTTGCCCGCGGGCGCGCGGGGTGGGGTGGCGAATTACAGTGGGCACAACGCGCGCGTGCGGGAGTTGGTGGAGTTTTACAACGCGGCGCGCGGCGACGACGGGGACGGGGCGTGGGACGATGAACGCGCGATGATGGAGGCGTTGGTGGACGCGGGAGTGGTTCGTAAGGAAAAGTGTGGACGCGTGTCCGTGTCCGCGGAGTGGTCGCGGCGGAATGGGTGGGACGGCGGGTGGGACGGCGGCGGGTGGGACGGCGAGGACGCGCCGCCGCCGACGAGAGACGTCGTCCCGGAGGCGTGCGTCATCGCCGTGTGCGCGAGCGGCGACGCGAGAGAGGTCCAAGACGCGTTGTTACACGAGGCGATGCACGGTCTGTGGTACGCGAGGGACGATTTCGCGAGATGGTGTTACGACTTTTACCTCGGCGACGCGCTCGACGACGCCGAGCGCGCGACGTGGGTCGAATTCCTTCGCGAACTTCGTTACGACGTCTCCGTGGAAGAAATCGTCGTGAACGAGTTTCAGGCGTACATGGCGACCGAACGCGTGCTCTTCGGCCCGGACGCGGCGTGCGCGGGAAAATCATCGTCGTCGTCGTCCAAGAAATCCAACGCCGGCGGACGCCGCGGCGTCGACGCGCTCTCCGCGATGCAACGTAAATTTTGCGACGCCGCGCGCGACGTCGTCCACGATCCGCCTCGGTGCGGCAATCTCACCGTCGTCTGGATCTCGTGATTCGAATACACGCGCTTTATGTGCGTATATGTATAATACATTCACTACAAGACTCAACGCGCGGGGCTCCGGGCGCGACGCGCGCCGCCGCCCCCCCCCGCGCGCCGCTCGAAAGAATAGAAAAGAATAGAAAAGAATAGAACAGAATACACACACGTACGATGTACGCATCACACCCACCACGCTTCGCTTATCAACACGCCGCCGCGCGCGTCATCACCGTCCCCGTCCAACTCGGTCGACTCGTCATCGTCCCGCTCGCGCGTCGGCGCGTCTCGTGTTCGCGTCTCCCCCCCCGCGCCCCGTACCCGTCTCCATCGTCGCCGTCCTCGCTCGCTCGCTCGCCCGAAATCCCTTTCGTCTCCATCGTCGTCGTCATCACCGACGACGCGTCGTACACGCGCGCGCTGTCCTCGGCGTGCGCGTACCCGTACCCCGCGACTCGAAACCGCTTTGGAGGGACGAACCCTCTCAAGCCCCAAGGATTGATGCATTCGTCACCGTCGTCGCGCGCGTGGAAAACCGCGCGCGACGGCGCGTCGTTATACGCCGACGCGTAATACGAATCATCGTGACGCACGCACGCGTCGACCGACGCGCGCGCGTCCGTCGTCTTTCGGTTCTCCATCGAGACGCGCGCGAACGAGTGACGCGGATGACGCTTTCCGTGTTTTTGAATGAATGAATGAATGAATGAATCAATCAGTGCGACTCGGTCGCGGTCGATTCGTCGATTCGATTCGGTCGAGAGAAATATGTGTGTGTGTATATATCGTCGACGGCGCGCGCACGCGTCGGTGTGCGGCGCTAGGTCGTTCATGCATTCATTCATTCATGACACTCACGCATTCACGCACGCACGCTTTCGTGCACCCCCGCGTTCGGTCGTCGTCGTCATCCACGCACACGAGTCACGACTCACCAATCATCATCCACGCGCCGATCCACGTCATCCACGCGGAATCCGATCGCGTCGTCCACGTCATCCTCGTCATCCTCCAATGTCTTTTTCGCGGTCGTCCGCGATCGAGCGATTGGATCGGATCGGATATCATTCATGGACGTGTCCCGTGTGTGAGTATGGATGAATGACTCGCTTTGTGTGAGGTAAAGGGCCATGGAGGACGTACCGTACGTCTTTCGGTCTTCACGCGGTCTCGACGTCTCGACGTCTTGACGTGTTTCGTCGGAGAGAGGGTGACGCGCGCGCGAGCGAGAGCGCGCGAGTCGGAGAGGGCGCGCGCGCGCGAGCGATCGTCCATCGTTTATCGTTTATCGTCGCGCCTTGATTCTTTGATTGATTGATTCATTCATTCGTGCGCACGACTCGGGTGACGATGCGGGTGACGATGCGATGGGCGTCGAGTTCGTCGAGTTCGTCGACGTGTGATCGTGACGTGGGGAGGGTTCGCGCGTGTTGTTGTTCGTCGTCGTCGTCGACGAACTCGTCGTCGTCGCGGGTGACGCGGGTGACGACGGGACGACGACGACGCGCGCGGACGCGGACGCGCGTCGCCTGGGACGCGAGCGCGTGGGACGCGGCGACGGCGTTCGGGGACGTCGCGTCGTCGGTATCGCACGTCCTCCGTCAGTATCACGCACCGATGATGGATGTGCATCCGATGACGTTTGTGGCGGACGCGACGGCGCGATCGTTCGAGGCGTTGGCGCCGAGAATCGACGCCGAGAGCGGGGTGACGCCGTTGAGCTTCGTCAAGCGCGGCGTGTCCTTGGCGCAAGACGCGATGGGATTATTAAACGGTGAACGACCCGAGGAGACGTTACCGACGGGTGAGGTCGTGCGTGCGTTGGAGGATCCGGCGTTATTCGTGGAATCCATCGCGAATACAATCTCTCGAGAGGCTGAGGCGGGCGCCGTCATCGACGATCAAGAGTGGACCAAGGTTTTGAAATCCGTCGACGTCGACGTGGGGTTATTACTCGCCTCGGTCGTCGTCATCGTGCCGTTATTCAACAGATTAAAGCTCAGTCCGGTGCTCGGGTTTTTAGGCATCGGACTCGCGCTCAATCGCGCGGGGTTATTCATCGAAAATCAAGAGGTGGATCAGTTTTGCGAACTCGGCATTCAATTTCTCTTATTCGAGATGGGGTTGGAGTTGTCGTCGAAAAAGTTGAGTTCGTTGGCGAAATACGCCTTTGGACTCGGGCTCACGCAGGTGTTGGTGGTGAATTTAGTCTTCGCGGCGGCGCTGTTACCCGCCGGAGACGCGCTCGGGACCAAGGTTTTGGAGTTTGTCCAACCCGGACACGACGAGTTGTTGCAAGTGTCGTCGGTGCTCGAAGCCGTCGTCATCGGCTTCGCGTTGTCGCTCTCGTCCTCGGCGTTCGGGTTACAACTCTTGGCGGATCGTAAAATGTTGACGACGAAATTCGGAACGGCGAGTTTGGGATTGTTGCTGTTTCAAGATTTAGCCGTCGTGCCCTTCATCATCTTGTTACCCGTGTTGCAGACGCTGCGCGCGGGCGCCGGGGACGGCGTCGACGTCCCCGTGCTCGCCGCGGGCGGGGCGACGTCGTTTCTCGATCTCGGCGCGCTCGCGTTCGGTGGTCGACAGCTCGCACTGCTCGGGTACCGCGCGATATGCAAAGAGAATTGCACCAACGACGTCTTCGTCGCCATGTCGCTCTTGGTGCTCTTCGGGTTTAGTTTCGCGTCGAGCGCCATCGGTTTTTCCGACTCGTTGGGCGCGTTTCTCGCCGGGATCATTCTCGCCGATACGCCGTATTCCCACACCATCATTCGCGAGTTACAGGCGTTCAAGGGATTGTTTTTATCCCTCTTCTTCGTCACCATCGGCACGACGATCGATTTACCCCTCTTCATCGAGTTGTGGCCAATCGCCCTCTTGATGACGGTGACGCTCATGGCGAGCAAGACGGCGGTGATCACCGCGCTCGGACCCGCGGTGGGATTGACGTGGCGCGAAGCGCTCGTCGCGGGCGCGTTTTTATGTCAAGGCGGGGAATTCGCCTTCGTCATCTTCGGGCAAGCGACGTCGGGATCGACCGGGTCGTTGTTTCCCATGGGATTGGACGAGTTGCTCGTCATCGTCGTCATTTTGTCCATGGCGCTCACGCCGCTCGCCGTCGACGCGGCGTTGAAGATTGTCGGACCGGATTTCATGACTCAAGATTTCGACACCGAGGATGAGGACGCGATCGACGTCGCGGTGCAATTCGAGGGGGACATGCAGGCGTTGGACATCGCGACGATTGGGAACGATCCCATGGGGGCGTCCGTCGACGACTCCTCCGCCGACGTCGAGTGAGCGTCGAGCGAGACGCCCACTCGACGGACGGACGTGTAGATATTAATAACGTAATTAGGACGTAGGATTAACTGACATACAATAACCTTGTGTATAATACAACGAGTGATGACGACGATGCGACGCGTGTCATTCGTTTAGCGCCCGTCGTCCGAGCGATCCATGCTCGAGTTGGCCGCCGCGTACTCGAGCGTCGAATTTTCCAGCGACGCCTCCATCTCGGCGATTTCGCGCTCTAATTTCATCATCTCCTCTGGATTCAAATTTCCAATCTCGCTCGATCCGGCGTCGGACGCGGCGTCGTACTCCTCGGTATCGCTCGACGCGCCGCGCGCGAAGGCGTGCAAATCGCCGTTTTCTCTCGCCAGGCGCGCGTTTTCTCGCGTCAACGCCGCCTTTTCGCTCATCAACGATTCCACCTGCGCGCGAAGCTGCTCGACGAGCGCGCGCGTCTCGTCGTCCTCGCCTCTCGACTTTGTCTCTCTCGCCACCTGTCGTCGCTGAATGGCTAAATTTTGTCGTTTCAAGTCGTCGACGACGCGGTCGCGCTGGCGAAGCGCGGCGTCGGCGTCCGCAAGGCGTTGTCGCAACGTCTCAATCTCTCTCGCGTCGTCGTCGCGTCGAACCGACGGCGTGGCGTCAAAACGCATCGCTCTCGGCGTCACGACGACGCGTTCTTTCCCTCTCGGCGTCACAGCATCGTCATCCTTCTTCATTCGTCCCGCGCCGCCGCCGCCCGCCGAATCGAACACCTCCCCTAAATAACTCGCCCCTCGACTCAGCGCGTGCACCGCCGCCGACGTCGCCCCGATCGAGCGCACGATGACGGCATCGATCGCCTCGTCCACCACCGACAGCGCCGATTCGGCGTCGACACCGACCGCCGCGCGTAGATGCATCATCCCGCCGCCCTTGCGTTTGCTCGGAGACCCATCGGCGCCATCATCGTCCCGACGCGCTCGACGACCGTTCCCGTACGCGCTGTCGGGATCGCGCGCGCGCGAGTCGTGCGACCGAACCGTCGGCGTCCGTCGCGCCGTCGACCAGTCCTCGCTCGAGAACCAATCGTCGTGCGGTGCGGCGTCGGCGCGCGCGCGGGGCGTTCGTTGGTTCCCCTCGATGGGATCTGATGATTGCGCGCGCGCGTCGCGCGCGAATCGCGCGCGAGGCGCGGCGAGAGACATGTGCGCGCGAAAGAATTCGTCGCGTCGAACGCGCGGGTTGGGGAGACGGCGGCGTCGACGCGGACGCGCGCGAGTGGCGATGGGCGAGTCGGGCGCCTCGGCGGTTGGATTGACGATGACGGGTGCTGACTCGAACGGGTGGGTGATCGACGTCTCGACGCGCGCAAAACGCGTCGGTCGGCGCGTCGCGCGGTGCGGTGCGATGGAGAATATTTTTATCCACCGAACGACGCCGTGTGTGCGTCCGAACGCGCGCGCGAGGACGACGACGAGGACGGTGGCGGTTTACTTTCCCGAGGGTGTGAAAAACCGCATTCTCCATTCTCATGCCCGCGACGACGACGACGACGACGACGATCCTCCGCGCGCTCGCGCTGCTCGCAAACTTTGTTCGAAGAGCCGCGAGCGCGCGCGTGTCACCGGACGATCACGACCTCGCGCCGTTAACGGTGAGAGCGACGTCGAACGCGCCGGAGAGCGACATCGATGCGAAGATTCGCGCGTGTCGGTCCGCGTGCGGCGACGACGCCTTCGCGCCGACGTGCGCGAGAACCATCGGGACGTTCAGTAACGCGTGCTGGGCGCATTGTGCCTTCGCGGCGGGGATGTTCGGGAACACCGGACGGGCGAACGAGGTGCTCGCGAGCGGGGCGTGCGACGACGACGACGAGAAGCGGTTTCGACATCCGGGCTATTCGTGCGCCGCGGCGTGCGTCGCGCTGTACGCGCCGGTGTGCGGAGAGAACGGCATGACGTACGCGAACGAGTGTTTGGCGATGTGTTCGAACGTTCGCTCGATCGACGGCGCGTGTCACGAGGGACGGTGGTGATGACTCGATAGACGGACGGTTTTCTTCGTCGACAGAGCAACCGGAGCTATTCATTCCTCGGCGGCGCGAAACCGCCACGTCTTGATCGTGCCGTCGTCCGAGGCGGAGATGAGCAGAGACGAATCGTGCGGTGACCACTCGACGTGATTGACGTCGTCGTCGTGCGCGTTTTCCGCGCGCGCGATCTCGCACCACTCGCCGTCGACTTCGCCGTATATTCTGATTGAATTATCGCCCCCGCCGGCGGCGACGAGCCCATTCTTTCCCCACGAACAACTCAACACCGCTCGATCGTGCCCGCACGCGAACTTGGTCCCGTACTCGAGCTCGGTGTTACAAAATCCCACCCCGTTCCACACGATCAACGCGCCGTCGCCGCCGCACGTGACGCACCGCGTGCCCGCGCGTCCGTCGTCTCGCGCCCTCGGCTCGAAACTCGCGCACCACACCGTCCCCTCGTGTCCGTCGCCACCCTTCCCATCCTCCCCTCCGAGCACGCGCACGCACGACCAATCGTCACCGTCGACGTCCTCTTTCCAAATTCGCACGCTCTCGTCGTAACTCACGCTCACGAGGACGTCCTCCGTGGGATGCCACGTCACGCGCTTGACGTCGCCGCCGTGTCCGTAGAGCGCCGCCACGCACTCAAAGTCATCGTCCCCGTGCGATTCCCAGATCCACACCGTTCGATCGCGTCCGCACGTCGCTAACAATGCCCCCGACGGTGACCACGCGCACGATTTCACCTCACTCTCGTGTCCCTCGACGCAACACGCGCGTCGCCACCGCTCGTCGTCCGTCGCCTCGACGCCGTCCCCGTCCCCGTCTCGCCCATCCGACGCCTCGCGCGCGTGTCTCGCGTACACGAATCCGGTGCCGTCGAAAGAGGCGGTCGCGAGCGCGCGTCCGCACGGAGACACGGCGCAGTGGCGCACGGCGCGGTCGTGCGGCGCCAAGCGCTCGACGCATCGAAAGCGACCGTCCCGCCCGCGCTTCAATCTCGACGCGTACCCGTCCGCGCCGCACGCAAAGGCGACGTCCGCGCGCGTGGGATCGAACACCGCCGCCCACATCGCCTCTTTCCGCGCGAAGGGCGTGTGTTCGTGCTCGAGTCGCGCCATGGCGAGACGCGCGCGCGAGTGACGACGGTGGGCGGCATTCGCCGACGCGCGACGCGACGACGACCCGCGGCGAGACGCACGCGAGACGCGCGCGGACGACGACGATCGAACCGAACCGAACGGAATCGAAACGATCGCGACGACGGAGCGGATCGCTCGCGAGGGAGAGACGTCTCGCTCGAGCGCTCGGTGGTGATTGTTTTCAAAAAGAATGAGCGCGGAAGAGGCACCCGCGCCGGACGCGACGATGGCGACGGAAGAGGCGGCGCCGGCGCCCGGTATTCGCGTGCGAGAACTTCGCGCGTCGTTCGCGGCGGCGCTCGGGGCGTGCGTGGAGCTTCCCACGGCGCTGGTGCGTCGAGCTCGAACGTCGCGACAGCTGGTTCCCCCGCGCCGACGGGGCGTCGAACGAGAGACACGCGCGACGCGTCGAAGACGCGCGAGAGCGAAACGAACGAACACTGACCATGCGCATTCATCGACGCAGGAGTTTATTCGAGCGTTTCCGGGATTGAATCCGGCGCACCACGAACCTTTGTACGACTTGTACGCGAATCTTTTGAAATCCGTCAAGGAGCACGCCGAGCGAGAGTTTGATGACATTTGCGTCGAGGAGGCGGTCGAGGCGAGATTGAACGCCATAGACGCGCTGTGTGCGGAGAGAGGTGTGGTTGATCTCGACGTCGCGGCGAACGCGTCGCGGGTGGTGTACTCGGGTAAGTCTCCGGACGAGGTGGCGAGGAACACGCGCGCCGAGGCCAAGCGCAAGGAGGCGGAGACGCTGCGAGAGGAGGCTGCGACGCTCGAACTCGAGGCACAGGAAAAGATTGCAGAGTTAGAGTCGAAGCGCGAGGCGGTGCGAGCGGCGGCGAACGGATTGAAGACGGGAGCGCAAGGCGGCGACGTGGTGCACGAAGCCTCCATGCAGTGGTCGTCTCGCGCGCCGGTGAAAACGAGCACGTGAGCTAGTCGCGTCCGTCTGCGCTCTTGTATTAATACACACATATAAACCGATCCATCAGTCGCTACAGTTTCGCATCCTCTTTCGGGACGTCTCGAAAATAATCCGCGACGGGACGCGCGGGCATCCACCCTCCCGGCGGAGGCACCCCCGTCTTGCTCACCAACACCGCCTCCACGCCTCGACTAAAATCTTCTGCGAGTATGAATTTCCCGATCAACGCATTATCTATCGCCAACACCCAATCCAACGATTTCCCTCGCGCCCGACGCATGAGCTCGAGCGACACCTCGAGACTCGTCGGCGACGATTTCGCCACGCTCGCCGCCGCCTCGACGAAAAACGCGCGTTCATCCTCGCTCGTCGCGCGCTCGATCCTTCGTCTCATCTCGACCACGATATCGTTCAGAGACATTGAATCGTCCCCGAACACCTCCTCCACCGCCTCTCGCCCGCGCGCGCTCGTCAAATACGTCCCCGCCGCGTCCGAGCCGGAGCTCTCCGCCGACGCCCCCTCCTCGCCCGCCTCGGCGCACGCCGCGAGATCGCTCGCGCTCGCACCCACGGGTAACGCCTCCACGCGCGCCGCGACATCGCGCTCCCACGTCTCCAACCGAACGTAATGCGTCGCCAGACCCATCGTCTTGCACGCCGCGCCGCGCACGCGCGCCCCCGTGAGACTGAGATACGTCGCCGTCGCGTGCCCGCACAGCGCGTTTAAAAACCATCCCGCCCCGACGTCTGGATACAACCCGATCGCGCACTCCGGCATGGCGAACACCGCGTGTTCCGTTGCCACGCGCACGTCGGCGTAGCAACTCAACCCGGCGCCGCCGCCCATGACGACGCCGTTCCACACCGCGCAGCTCGGTTTGCGAAGTCGCGCGAGGCGTCCATTCAGCGCAAACTCTCGCGTGAAAAACGCGATCGCGCGCGCCGATTCGCCGCGTAAGAGCATCTCTCGAACTGCTCGAACGTCACCGCCGGCGCAAAATGCGCGTCCGGCGCCTCGTATGACGTACACGGCGACGGATGCGTCGCGTTCGCCCGAATCGAGCGCGTCGTGGAAAAACTCAATGACGCGGGAATTGAGCGCGTTGAGCGCGCGCGGACGATCGACGGTGAGTGTGAGCGCACCGCCGCGCTTTTCCGCGCGCGCACCGAGGTCGTCCGACATCGTCGACGCGTCGTCGCGCGCGCGAGTGACGACGAAACACAAAAGTTCGTTGGGGGTGGTGACGAAAAGTGATTTTTTGGGACGCGGGCGTCTTATTAGCCGTCTCGCCGCGCGCGCGGTTCGAGTCTTTGTCTCGTCGACGAAACGATGAGGAGTGTCGTGACGCACATTTTCATTATCGTCGTCTGCTATGGTACACGCGCGGGCTAACGTCCGCGAGTAAAATCCCGACGGTTGGTTGGGTCGGCGAATTTTTGCATCCAAGACGGTGAACCACGCGGTCTTCGAAGGGCCCCGTCTTCTCCTTCGTCGCCGTCGCCGTCGTCGTCGGCGTTTTCGTCTTCTTCATCGAGCGGTGGAAGCATTCGACGAACGTTTTGAGGAGATAGTCCGGCGTCGCAACCACCGGGATCGACGACGCGCACGTGCGCCGGAAGCGCCTCCAAAATGGCGTCGACGTTTGTGCGTCTCTGTCTCGGCACCGGCTCGGCCGATTCGACGTCGCTGTCGAAATCGAACGCCTCATCGCGCGTGGCGCGCGGTGGGCGCGTTCGAGGACGCCGCGGTCGATCAAAGTGGGATCGGGTCGTCTCGAGCGGAAGTTCGGCGGTGAGCGCGTCCATGGGCGCCGCCGACGGCGTGACGGATAACCTGAGCCGTTTCTTTCTCGAAGCGTACGCGACATTGGCGTGTAAATCCGTCACGCACATCATCTTACGTTTCTTTTTCGCGCCCGTGGACGTCTCGGACGCGGGCGCCTTCTTGACGTACGCCGGCGTCTCGTCTTCGTCGGGCGGTCTCGCCGTGACGTCTGACTTTGACGACGAACGCTGCGGAAGATCACTCTCGGGAGGATCACTCTCGGACACCTCTCGCTCGTTCGCGCGCAGTCTCACCGGCGACACGGCGAGCGATAACTCGGTCGGGTCCGTCTGCACGGCGATCTCGTTCCGAGTCGATGGCGACGCGACGACGTCGTTCGCCGGTTCGGTTTGCGTCTGCGTGTGCTTCATCGGCGTCGTCTCCGTCTCCGCCTCCACCTCCGCCGGCATCGGTTCGTCGTCGATCGGCACCTCGTCGATCGCATCCGGCGCTTCCGTCGTCGTCGTCGTCGTCGCATCCGGCGCTTCCGTCGTCGGCTCCTCGTCGCGCGCCTCGCGCGGCGCGTAAATCCGCAGAGGAAACTCGTCCAATCCCACGCGCACGTCGTCGTCCGAATCCACGCCGCCGCCCGGTTTCGATAGACACGGCTTCGTCAGCTCGTACGGTCGCGATGCAACATCCGAGAGCGCGATGATGATTTTCGTCTTTTCGATTCGCGTCGGCGGAGGTTTCGCCTCTTCGCCCAACACCGCGCTCGTCGTCTCGAGCAGCGCGCGCGCCTCCTCGACGTCTGGTTCGATGGCGGCGAGCATGCGTCTCTTGGCGACGCGCGCTCGAAATTCCGGCATGATTTGTTTCTGTACGTATGGTTTCACGCACGTCGAGCACGCTCGAAGCGCGTCTTCGCTCGCCGCGAGCGACGGCGCGTCGAACCAACGCTTGGCCTCGCGCTCGACGACGTCCATCACGGCGTGCGCCGCGCCGCGCGCGGCGTACGCCACGGCGTCGACGCATTCCGCGGCGAAAGCGTCGATTCCCTCGCGCGTGACGTCACCGATGATGGCATCGTCCGCCTCGTTGGTGTGATACGCGCACAGTAAACCCTGCGTCAACGCCTTGATTTGCGTCGCGAGCTCTGTCCTCGCCTTTTTCGCGCACTCGGTCCACAGACGCCGCGTCGCGTCTCGTTCGCGAGATTCGGGCGCGTGGTGGTACGCCTTTTTCAATCCCGCGCCCAATTTAAACTTGGTCAGACTCATCGCTATCAGCGCGCGCGTCATGGCGCGCTTCGGATCGGTCTCTTCGCCGCCGAGGTCCATGATGGTGCGTCGAACGAGCGACTCGAACGCCGTCTCGCCTCGACTTTCCTCCGTCTCGGAGAGGAGCGCCTCGGACCATCGACGCGTCAAGACGACGCACGCGTCTCGTAATCCACCGGACGGTGTCTTCCTGGACGACGACGAGTCCTCGCTCGACGCGTCGAAGAAGACGTTCGAGAGCGCGTCGCGCGCCGCCGCCGTCACGTCGAGGATGAACCGCCGCGCGTCGTCCCGCGCGCGAATCTCGAGCGGACGCTCGCCGAGACCCACCGCCTCGCGGAGACGCCGTCGCAAGGCATCGAACGTCGTCGCATCGTTCGCGCGTTCGGCGAGCGCGTCGATCGAATCCCCGAGCGCGTCGGCGACGACTCCTCGACAAAAGGATAACGCCGTCTCGTACGCGCGACGTTCGGCGTACGCGCCGTCGGGACCGAGACAAAACTCTAATTCATCGTGAAATCCACGAAGCGAATCGTCTGAACTCTCCGGAAGCGCGTTGAGCGGTTCGGCGGCGACGCAAAACGCGCTCAGAGCGTCGTGTGCGCGTCTCGTCGCGCGACGAATAAACTTTAATGTTCTCGCGCGTTTGAGTCTCGCGAGCTCGGCGTACAGCGCGCCGTGTCCGGTGACGGCGTCGACGTCCACCTCGGCGGGATCGAGGACTCTCGCCCACGAGGATCTAAACTCTAAAAACTTCCACGAGACGGCGATGACGGCGCGCGCCGTCGGCGTGATCTCTCGAACGCTGCCGTCTTGATCCGTCAACATGCGTAAGAGCTCGGCGCGTCTCGTCGTCGCCAATTGCGCGGTGTTTCCGTTGATGACGCGATCGACGGCCCATCGAATCTGCGCGTCTCGCGGTGGATTTTCTCGTTCGAGGTGCTCCAGACTCACCTCGCGTCCGAATTCTCGCTTGAGCGTCGCCTGCACGCGTCGAAGCGTCGTCTGCGTGCTTCCCCAGATTCGATCGCCCTGCACGGCGTTGATGAGACGTCGCGTCGCCGGACGAATCGTCAATTGTTGCAGAAACCCGCTCTTGTGCAGCGCGCGCTTAACGTCCCCCGTCACCTCTCGAGAATCGCCCAAACAGATGACGCTCGACGCGTTTCTTAGGGCGGCGACGAGGTGTCGATCTCGCGCGGGATCGGAATCGCCGGCGCCGGGGGCGTCGATCAACATCAAGCCGCGTTTTTCCGGCGGCGTCGGAATGTCCACGCGCACCTCGCGCAAGAGTCCCCAACACGCGGAGGGCACGTGCGTCTGCGTCACGAGCGTGCGTTTCGTCGCTCGTAACGCGCGGAGAAAGGTTTCCTCGTCGGCGTAATCCACCTCGCCGCCGCCTTCGGGGACGTATTCAAAAGACACGCGCTTGCCCAAACGCTCGACGTATTCGGCGGGCACGGCGACGTCGTCGGCGGTGACGGAGGCGAGCGATGAAATGTTTGGATTGATGCCCACCATCGCGCACGCCACTCGAAGCACGGAGGGTAAGCCGAACTCGGCGTCTGAGTTGACGTCGCCCTCCTCTTTCGGGGGGTCTTTGAAATCTAAAAGCGTCAATTCGCGGACGCCTCTCGCCTCGGCTTCTCGTCTGACGAAGGACTCGGCGTAGACGCTCAACGAGTCTCGTAATCTCTCCACCGCTCTCGCCACGTCGCTCGCGTAATCCAACGCGTGCACGTGCTTCTTCACGACGTCTTCGCTAAAATACACTAAAGTCACCCGAAACGCGTCCGACGTGCTCACGGAACACGCCACCGAGGTGGTGTCCATGAGATCGCCCTCGGGGAGTAAAAACGGCGCGTCGGCGTGAATCTTTAAAAGATTATCCACCGGCACCGGCGGCGGATCGAACGGTTTCTCTCGAATCGGTATCTCGTAAGTCTTCATTGCCTCCTCGTACGTCGCGCGCTTTCGCGCTTCAGCCTCCTTCTGCTCGTTCTCCTTGGCGCGTTCTTCGTGAAACGTCTTGTACAAGACGTAACTCGGCTTGACCTTTTGCCCCCCCTTTTTATTCGTCCTCTTCGCCGCCTCCTTTAATTTCTTCTTCCGAATCGCGGCCGCGTCGGAGAACTTGGCCGCGTCGCCTCGTATCGCCTGTCCGCGCATGTGTCGAGGAATGTACACCTCACTGCTCGTGCGCGCGTCCATCGGCGGCGGCGGCGCGAAGGCGCTCGCGTCCTCCTCCAACGCCGTCCCGCCTCCACCGTCACCGTCCTCCACCGCACGCAGATGATCCGCCGCCTTCTCCTCCGCGACTTCATCGTGCGCGACGACGCTCACGATCGTTAACGATTCCCGAGGCCACGTCTCGGCGAGCCTTTCCTCCTTCTCGGCCGTCGGCGGCGGCGCGTCTCTCCCCGCGAGCTCTCGCAAGAGTTGGTTCAACACGTGACTCTTCCCCACCCCCGATCGTCCGAGCGCCACCACGCGCATGGGCGCGCGAGACACGACCTCAAGCTCCGCCATCGCGCGCTCGGCGCCCTCGATCATCGAGCGTCGCGCGCTCAGAGGTACCGAGTACGCCGCCGTCGCGCGTTCGTCGCCGTCGCCGCTCGTCGTCGCCCCGTGCGACGTCAACAGTCGTCTCGCGCGTTCGAGCGCGCGATCGAGGTCACCGCACTGCGCGCGAGGGGTGAACGACACAGAACCGAACCGACGTCAGTCTCCGCGTCGCGTCGCGTCGTCGCGTCGTCGCTTTTCGATGACGACGCGCATGAATTCTCTCGGAGGTGCGTCAACGAATCTCGCGTCGCATCGCCTCGTCGTCGTCGCGCGTACCTCGACGCGCGCGAGCGAACGCTCGACGTCATCGTCTCTCGCGAGATCACCGCACGCGCTCTCCGCGTGCGCCGAGGACGCGCGCGCGTGGTCGCTCATGTCGATGACGTTAAAAAAACCATTCGCCACACTGTGACGACCGAACCGACGACCGACTCGTCGTCGTCGTCATGGTGGTCCTCGAGGCGATGGAGACGACGCGACGCGACGACTCGGCGCCGTCCGCGTCGCCTCGCGCGCGCGCTGAGCGCGCCAAGGCGCGTGGGAACGAATCGTACGCGGTGGGTGATTTCGAGCGCGCGCTCGAGGCGTACACCGAGGCGTTGGCGTGCGTCGGCGTCGTCTCTGAAACGCGCGACGAGACGACACAAAGGGAAGAAAAACCGCGCGTCGTCGATGGATCGACCGACGCGGTCGCGACGACGGATGAGAACGCGACGACGGCCGTGGACGGCGTCGCGGCGACGTACCGCGCCAACAGAGCGGCGTGTCTGTTACGACTGGGAAAGCATCGACAGGCGATCGAGGATTGCGATGCGGCGCTCGAGATCGATCCGTCGTACGTGAAAGTATATCTGCGTCGAGCGAGCGCGCGAGAGGCGTTGGGAGAGGTGGAGGAGGCGTTGGAGGATTACGAACGCGCGCGCGCGTTGGCGCCGGGCGAGGCGAGCGCGAGACGCGGCGCGGAGCGTTTACGGCCGGTGGTGGAGCGACGACGCGAGGAGATGAAGGCTGAGATGTTGTCGAAGATGAAAGATTTAGGAAACTCTTTGCTCGGGAACTTTGGGTTGAGCCTGGATAATTTCAAGGCGGAAAAGGATGAGACGACGGGGAATTTTTCGATTCAATTCGTGCGAGACGAAGAGAAAAAGACGAAGAAGGTTCGCGACGAGTATGACGACGACGACGACGAGTAGAAGAAGAATAGTGCTACGCTGCTGTGTTTTACAAACAAATGAAAGAAATATGAAATAGACGCCGCTCACCGCATCGCCGCGAGCGCGAGCGACCGCACGCGCTTTTCAAACGCCGAAATTTGCGCCGCCGCGACGTCTTTAAAAACCACGCTCACCGCCGCCGCGTGCACCGGATCGTTCACCTCGAAATCAATCTCAAAATCCACGACGACACCATCGCCCATCGGTAATCCCAACCCATCGTCCTCCTCCTCCTCCAGATCCGCGCCCGCGTCTGATAATTTCTGAAACGTCCACGTCGTCGTCATCGATTTAAACAACCCGCTCGACACGCTCCTCGCCGTCACCCTCTCCGGTCTCGCGCACGTCACCGCGCTCGTGTACCGCTCGCTGAACAATTTAAATCCAATCTCTAAATCCGCCTCGAAATATTCCTCCCCTCTCGTCGCCGCGTCCGCCGCGCGAGACGCGCCCCACGTCTCGCGAGGCGTTCGCCGCGCCCCCGCGCAAAAGGGCACGAAGGACGCGTACGAATCCACATCCGCGACGACGTCACACAGCGCCTCACGCGTGATCCCTCGAACGATTTTCCTCGCGCTGTACCGTCGCCGCGACGCGTCGTTCGACTTTGAATTCCCCGGGTCCGGTTCCGTCGTCGTCGGTTCCGTCGCCACCGCTCGACACCACGACGGTCGTCGCGCGCTCACCGCCGCCGACGCCGTCCT